>OBKN01000143.1_pt1 | contig 42258 bp, 34 predicted proteins | sample 1519931 | NCBI WGS metagenome assembly OBKN01 (sample SAMN04209254, study PRJEB22552) | human gut metagenome | biome: gut; material: feces | host: Homo sapiens | place: USA: Oklahoma
TCCGCACATGTGCGGATGAATGTGGGAAGTGTTCGGATGAAGTTGATAATCAAGGGAGATGTATCTACCGGCAGGACATTTTGCGTAATCTGGGCAATCGTTGATTAATTGCTCGTATAATTGCCTATGTCGAAAGATACAAAAACCTGTACTTTTGCGACTGCGCCTAGCTGCGAGCGAGAAGCCTGTTCTAAACGCCCCTGCATTTGCGTACATCGCAAAGCCAAAAGAGGGGGCGAGAACATGGAACAGACGGCACGGCGCCAAGAGCAGCTGCCGGGCGCATTTAACGGCGCCACCACCAATAGCCAGCACGGCCGCGTCCGCTGGTATCTGGTCCACACCCCCAATGGAAAAGAGCGCGAGACCTGCGAAAAGGTCCGCTGCATTATCCCGCACAACCTTATGCAGGACGCTTTTGTGATGCAAAAGGAGTTCTGGTTTAAGCGGGACGGTGCATGGTCGCTCCAAACCAAACCCATGTACAAGGAATATTTCTTCGTCGCCACGCACGATGCCGCCTCGCTCGATAGGGCTTTGGCCCAGTTGAGTTTTGGCTGCCGCATCGCCGGAAGTAGGGAGCGGGCGTACATGCCCATGCCGGACGATGCGCAGGATTGGTATTGCAGCGTGCTCGACGACGACGGCGTGGTGCGCAACAGCGTCGCCCGCATAGAAGACGGCGTGCTGCACATAGAGCAAGGGCCCTTGGTGGGGCAAGAGGCCCGTGTAAAGAAGATCGACCGTCATAAGCGCTGGTGCCTGGTGGACGTCGGCGAAGGCGACTCCGCTTTTAGGGAGCTGCTTCCGTTAGACGTGTCTAGCAAAACGTAAGGGAGACGTTGCGCCGGCAAATTATTTGGTTTCTGGATTCATAGATGGGGGGGGGTTCCTGGGGACAGGAACGTAAGTTTTATTGTGGCTGCTAAGGAAGTAACAGAGAATAATGCGCCTGCGGGGGCGGCGCTGATTGCTCAGGCCATGGGCCGGCGCGAGGGCGTCGGTCGCTACAAGGCCATGCAATCCATCATGGACTGGGACCGTTCGCGCCTTGTCTATAGGGCCGTCAAGCGCACGTTCGACATCGTGTTCAGCGGTGTCGTGCTCGGTGCCATCGCTATCCCCAGTCTGATTCTTGCCGCCGCTATCCGTCTGGAGAGCGAGGGCAACCCCTTCTACAGCCAGATCCGCGTGGGCCAGACCCACCGCGATGGCAGCCTGTCCACCTTCCGCATGTGGAAGTTCCGCTCCATGTACAGGGACGCCGACGAGCGCCTGGCAGAGCTCAAGGAGCAGAACGAGATCGCCGGCGCCATGTTCAAGATGAAGGAGGACCCCCGCGTCACCAGGATCGGGAAGTTCATCCGCAAGCATTCCATCGACGAGTTCCCGCAGTTCCTCAACGTGTTCCTGGGGCAGATGTCCGTCGTTGGCCCGCGCCCACCGCTGCCTAATGAGGTCGCGGAGTACACCGAGTACGACCTGCAGCGTCTGGCCGTCAAGCCGGGAATTACCGGCTGGTGGCAGGTTACGGAGCGCAACTCGACCGGATTCGACGGGATGGTTCGTCGCGACTTGGAATACATTGCGCGACGCGGGCTCCTCACCGATTTGAGAATTATCGCCCTCACCATCATCGAAGTGATCACGGGAAAGGGTGCGTGCTAGATGGATCTTTCAAAAGCCAAAGTGTGTATCCCGAGTTCAAGTGGAGGACATCTGACTCATATGTGGCTCTTGAGGCCATTTTGGTCACAAGCTGCCGATAGGTTCTGGGTGACCTTCGACAAGGAGGACGCGAATTCTCTTCTGGAAGGGGAGCGCGTCTACCATTGCCACTATCCGACGAACCGCAACATCCCGAACCTGCTGAAGAACACGGTTCTCGCCTGGAAGGTGCTCCGCAAGGAGCGTCCCGATCTGATCATCAGCTCCGGTGCCGCGGTTGCGGTGCCGTTCTTCCTGATCGGAAAGATGCTCGGGTCCAAATGCGTCTACGTGGAGGTCTTCGACCGCGTGGACAAGCCCACGATGACTGGTCGCATGCTCAACGGCGTGGCCGACCTATTCGTAGTGCAGTGGCCAGAACAGCTCGATGTCTACAAGAACGCCGTTGACCTCGGCTCTATCTTCTAGGGAGGGACGCGCATGGTATTCGTGACCGTGGGTACCCACGAGCAGCAGTTCGACCGCCTGGTCAAGGCGGTTGACGATCTCAAGGCGGACGGGACGCTCGTTGAGCCCGTCTATATCCAGACGGGTTACTCGACGTACGAGCCCGTCCACTGCGCCCACTCGCAGTTCGTGCCGTTTCGACAGATGAAGAGCTACATGGAGGGTGCCGATGTGGTGATCACGCACGGCGGCCCCTCAAGTTTCATCGAGGCCATGGCTGCAGGCAAGGTACCCGTCGTTGTGCCCCGCAGGGGCGACCTTGACGAGCATGTGAACAACCATCAGGCCGACTTCGTGCGCATCGTCGCGGAGCGCCAAGGCGGAATCGTGCCCGTCTACGACGTGATGGACCTTTCTGCCGCCATCGAGCGCGCCCGCGAGCTCTCGCGCGGCGTCACTTTTAAGAGCCACAACGCCGAGTTCTGCCGAGAGCTCGAGAGACTGATAGAAGGAATTTAACCGCATGACTAAACCCCGCGCCGGCATACTCAGTATGCAGAGGATCTACAACTACGGGTCCTTCCTGCAGGCTTTCGGCCTGAAGTCTATCCTGGAGTCCCTTGGCTGCGATGTGCAGTTCGTTGACTATGAGCCTGGCAAGTGCCTGGTCACGTCCCCGTCATCGAAGAAGGGCGTCGCTCGCAAGGCGGAGAAGGCCCTCGAGGTATTCCGCTACGACGCTCCGCTCAGGGACAAGCTCGCCTTCATCCGCTACAAGCGCACCTACGCCCAGCGCTTCTACCCGATGCTCGGCGTCACTGAGGAGCCCAACCTTGACCCCGACATCGACCTCTTGGTCATCGGCAGCGACGAGGTGTTCAACTGCGTGCAGGATAACGCTAATGTCGGCTTCACGCCCGCGCTTTTCGGCACCGGGTCGCGCGCCGGACGCAAGGTGACCTACGCCGCTTCCTTCGGCAACACCACGCTCGATAAGCTTGACCGTTACGGCAAGCGCGAAGAGATCGCGGGCTACCTCAAGCGTCTCGACGCCGTCTCCGCTCGCGATGCCAACACGGGCGCCATTGTCGAGTCGCTTACGGGGGAAACACCGGTCTTCAACTTGGACCCGGTGCTCGCCTACAGCTTTTTTGGCGAGTGCAGGTTGATTCCCGCCGAGGTCGACGAGGACCGCTATATGATCGCATACGGCTACTCGGGCCGCCTCACGGCCGAGGAGTGCGCCGCCGTGCGCGCCTATGCCGATCAGCGCGGTCTCAAGGTGCTCAATATCGGTGGGGTGCAGGGCGTCTGTGATCGCTTCGTGGATTGCTCGCCCTTTGAGGTGCTCGCCTACTTCAAGCATGCGGATGCCGTGGTAACTGACACGTTCCATGGCACCATTTTCTCGACGATCGCCCATACGCCTTTTGCAACGTTCGTACGTAGCTCGGGCTATGGTAACTCGCAGAAGCTGAATGATTTGCTCGATCGTCTCGGACTGCGGGACCACGTTGCATCGCTTGAACAGCTTCCTCAGAAGTTGAGCGCTCGTGTCGATTGGAGCTCCGTAGATGATCGCATCGAGCAAGAGCGGAAAAAGACTTACAGCTATCTTTGCGAGCAGATCGCGACTGCAGTTGAGGGGCGATAGCGTGAAGTTAAAATCTCTCGCAATCAGGCTGGCTCGAACTGTACAGGGCTGGCATGTAGCGCTCCCGTTTCGTGTCGATATCCTTAGAGCTACCGGTTTAGATATTCATCCTACCGTTTTAATTCGCAGCAATGTTCTATTTCAGGTGAAAGAGCTCGAGGTTGGACCGAACGCCTTTATTGGAAACGGTTGCAGCTTTTACGGAAGCGTTCGGTTTCCGTGCAAAGTGACTATTGGCGAACAGACCAAGGTTGCTCCTGAGGTTATGTTCTGCTGCTCGACTCATAGCTTAGGTCTTGCCGAGCGGCGTGCTGGGGAGACATATAACCGCGATATTCATGTTGGGAAGGGCTGCTGGATTGGAACGCGTTCCACGATTTTGCCCGGTGTGAATATTGGCAACGGATCTATTATCGCTGCTGGTGCAGTTGTCGCAAAAGATGTCCCTGCGAATTGCCTCGCGGGGGGGGTTCCCGCTCGAGTTATCAAGATGTTGGACGAAAGGTAGCCTAGTTTGAGTGCTGTTGTAGCAAAAGATATAAAAGTTACGGTCATTGTCCCTGTTTACAACGTTGCTAACTACGTTTCACAGTGCGTTGAATCTATCCTTGCTCAGTCTTATAAAAATCTGGATATCATTCTCGTCGACGATGGCTCCACTGATGGCTCAGGTGCGATATGCGACGGATTCACTGCTTTAGACGAACGTGTGCGTGTTTTTCATTTTGAAAATGCTGGCGTTAGCGCTGCTCGCAACAGGGGCATTAAGGAATCTTGCGGAGAGTGGATTTGTTTCGTTGACGGTGACGATCGCGTCTTTCCCGACTATGTTGAATGTATGCTCAATTTGGCACTTGAAAAAGGCGCTGAAGTTGTGAGTACGACCGAGTTTATGTGCGACTATGATAAGGACCAGGTTGTTAATGACAAGATTGAGGTCATCACTGGACAAGAGGCTGTCCGCCGGATTCTTTGCTATAAACTGCCGATAGGTTGCAATAGTAAGCTATTCCGTAAGGTTTTCCTTGAAGAGAATGGGATTAAATTCTTTGAGGATCTTGCCGTTGGTGAAGGGTTTAATTTTAATTGCCTTGCTTTTGGACGCGCTGATAAAGTAGCCGTTTGCCGTAGGAAGATCTACTTCTATCGAAAGGACAATCCGAACAGCGTCACCACGAAGTTTAATCCCGTCAAATGGGAAAATGGTATCTATGCCATTGAGCGTATTCGTGAGAATCTTCTCGAGGAGTCGCCAGATATTCTGGTGGCGTGGCGTTACGCATGGTGGCGTACAAACTCAGATGCCTATGACCTTATAGTTCTTTCTCATTCTGAGAAGAGCTGTCCCGAACTATATGAGCGGACTAGAAAAATTGTCAAATCGGAGGCACTGTTCGCCTTTAAAGCCCCTGTTTCTTGTCAGGACAAGGTGCGAGCACTTGTTATGAAGGTATTCCCGAGGGCAATTCCATGGGCGATGCTTCAACGGCGTAAGCTGCATAATGTGGAAGTGGAGACTCAGGGATGAGTGCAGTTAAGGTGCTTCTCGTCTGTACGGGAGGAATCAAGAACGATGGAATTACATCATGGGCTATACAGACGTTCGGAGCCATGGATAAGGCCGGTCTTGATTTAACAGCCGTTGCATGGGAAGACTCGCCTGGGGATGCAGTCGAAAGGGTCGAATGTGCTGGCTTCACGGTTATTCGGCTTCCAAACAGAAAAACCCATCTGAGAGAGTATCTACATTCTTTCGATGAATTGCTTGAGCAGGGATTTGACGTGGTTCATGCGTGTGGGAGCAGCTCTCTATTGGGGATGGAGCTTTCGCTCGCGAAGCGTGCTGGAACGGGGATGCGAATTGCGCATTCTCATAATACGGTATGTTCCCATCGCGTGGCTGATAGGATTCTAAGGCCCTTGCTCTACAATGCTGCAACTGACTTGATTGCCTGTGGGGTGGATGCTGGCAGATGGCTTTTCGCAAAAAGGGGATTCAGCGTTATCCCCAACGGTAAGGATCCCGTTTCATTCCGATTTGATTCTGCCAAGCGTCGAAGGGCTCGCGAGATGCTTGATATCAACGATGACACCATTGCTATCGGTCATGTGGGACGAATTAACGAACAAAAGAATCATTCGTTTTTACTTAACGTATTTAAGTCGTTTCTTACAAGCAACAGCGAGGCTCGTCTGTATTTAATTGGTGATGATGGCGGACTAATGAGTGAAGTTCGAAAACGGGTCAGAGAGCTTGGCTTGCAGGACAAAGTCTTGTTTCTTGGACGCCGTACTGATGTCTCCGAACTGCTTAATGGTATGGACTGCATGGTGTTTCCTTCGTTGTACGAGGGCTTTCCAAATGTCGTAGTTGAATGGCAGTACAACGGCCTTCCCTGTGTGATCTCCGATACCATTACTGATGAGTGCGCCGTGACCCCATTAGTTGATCGCATGTCGCTCAAGAAGTCTCCTGATGATTGGGCTGCTGTAGTTGAACGTAAGCTGTCCTGCTCTGATCGTGCTAACGATTCGACACGGGCTTCGGAAGCTCTTCGAGCGTCTGGCTATGACGTGAATGAAAACGCAAAGATGCTCAAGCGTCTTTATTTAAAGGGCGTGGAGAGGAATAAGTAATGAATCCAGTGAAATGGGGGGCTAGCGCTTTACGCGTGCTGGTAGCAAAAGTTCGACTAGGCGGTAGGCTTAGAATAGATCGTGGATCTAAGCCAGTTTATCTTGGTCGTGGCGTGCGGCTTATGGTTAAACCTAATGGGCAAATTCATTTTGGCACTGGTGCTTACATTGATGACTACTCGCGTCTTCAAGTGGACGATGGTGCGTCTTTGCATATTGGTAGCTATGCTTACTTAAACACTAATTGCCGCATTGTTGCAGCTGAGAACATCGAAATCGGATCCCATACCATGCTTGGCCCAAATGTATGCGTTTATGACCATGACCACGTGTTTGACGAGGACGGCGTTCACGGTGATTTGAAGTCTTCGCCTATTCACCTTGGCGAGCGCTGCTGGATTGCTGCGAATTCTCTTGTTACCCGTGGTGTAGAGATTGGGGACAATATTCTTATTGGGGGGGCGTCTGTAGTAACTGATTCCTTGTTGGAGCCGGGCGTCTACGTTGGTACCCCTGCGCGACTAATCAAACGCCTTTCTGATGAAAACCGGTGCGTTATTGATGGGAAAAAAGCTGAAAGTGATGGGAACCGTGTCTAATAATCTTGATATCAAAATTTCAGCCATTGTTCCCGTTTATAACGTAAAGTTGTATTTGCGACAATGCGTCGACTCCCTTCTCGCCCAAACTTATCCTTTCTTCGAAATTATTCTTGTCGATGATGGCTCAACCGATGGTTGTTCTTTGCTTTGTGATGAGCTTGCTGCTGCTTATGCTCAAGTCCATTCAGTGCACAAAGAAAATGCTGGCCTTGGTTATGCACGTAACACTGGACTGGATAACTTATCCGAGCTATCCGATTATGTCATGTTTATCGATTCGGATGATTGGCTTGAAGCTAATGCTGTGGAATGGCTTCTTGCCGCTATTCAGGGGGATGATGTTGACTGCGTCATTGGTGGGCACACAAAGAAAGACTGTACCGGTAAGACTCAATTTGTCTTTCAAATGGAAAATGCTTTCTATAATGGTGAAAAAGTCAGAGATGAATTGATTCCACGTCTATGCGGCAGCGCTCCTGCCGCAAGTGACTCTATACCGATGTCCGCATGGAGTTCCCTGTTTCGGACAGGCTGCATAAGAGAAAAGGCACTGCGTTTCCCTTCCGAACGCAATATGATTTCCGAGGATTTTGTATTTAAGTTTAATTTCCTGCTGCACGCTGACCGTGTGGTCGTAAGCGATTTTACTCAGTACTGTTACCGTACAAACCAAGGTTCTCTTACCACATCTTACAGGCCCGATCGCTTTGAGGCGTCCATGCACTTTTATCGTGAGGCTCTCCGGATGATTAGACAGGCAGCATTGTCCCAGGAGTGTATTACACGCCTGCAGAAGACGCTGTTTATCTACGTCCGCATGTGTATTCATCAAGAGACGCCGAGTCTATCGGGAAAGAGACACTCTCAGTGTATTGCCAAGCTTAAATCTATTTTGGGAGATGGCGAGTTTCATTCTGTTCTATCTGAATTTCCTTCTAGTGAATTGCATCTCAGACAGAGACTTTTTGTTTTTCTCTTAAAGAATAAAGCGGCTTTTCTTATTTTCTGGCTAAACAGTTTCGGTTTGATTTGAGGTGTGCTGGATGGGTATAGGTCATTGGCTTACCAGGACAATTAAAACGTCGGTTTGTGGTTACAGGGCTTACAGCGATACGTATATTAAAGAATTGCGTTCTAAGGGTGCAGTTATCGGTGAAGATGTGACCATCCACTATCCGATGAGAACGGTGATTGATGCTACTGCGCCGCATCTTATTACAATTGGCAACCACGTTAACATTACGGGCCCGGCCACTATTCTCACTCATGATTATTCTTGGTCAGTTGTTAAAGGTAAAACAGGCGAGATTTTAGGGAATCAGAAGCCAGTTGTTATTGGCGACAACGTTTTCATTGGCTGGGGTGCCACGATTTTATGTGGATCGATTATTGAAGATAACGTGGTGGTGGGGGCCCATGCAGTGGTTTCCGGCCTTGTTGATCATGATTCCGTCTGGGGTGGGGTTCCTGCAAGGCGGATTTGTTCTTTGGAACACTATCGAAAAAAACGCCTCACTGCTCAGATAGCTGAGGGTAAGATGTACGTCCACTGCTTTCGGGAGCGCTATGGACGTGACCCGCGCAAGGATGAGATTCCCGAGTACTTTATGCTTTTCTGCGGTGACGAAGAACTTGAAGGCAAACTTGCATTCCAGGTCAATCTCATGGGTACCGAGGAAAAGACAAAACGTTTAATGCGGGAAGCCGAGCGACCGTATCTTGACTATAACTCGTTTATTAAGGATTGCTGATGCCTGCTAGCCTGTCAGTTAAAGAACGCAAAGGTGTTGTGACATCGTTCAATGTTGATGTCTTTGTAACGTCCGCGCTCATGATTTTGTCTGTCTACAAGGTGGATATTGTACCGACGGCCATTATGCAGGGAATCAGATGCGCTGCTATTGCGATCTTGTTGCTGCTGCATTTTAAAGCTATTTGTGTTTTTCCGCACAAAGTGGCTCTTTTTGCATTTCCAATAGCAATGTCGATTTCTTCGCTCTGTGCTGGTTGTAGTTATCAAAATGTTGTCTTTGCGAGCGTGCAAGGTCTTAATATCATCTCGCTGTTTATTTCATGTTATGACATCGCGCGCAAGTACGGTTTATTTCAATTGTTTGACAGCGTCTTTTGGCTTTTGTTTGCGTTAAGTTTACTGAATGACCTAACGGTATTCGCTACCCATTTCAATAACTCATCCAGTCAATATCTGATGGGTAATAAGTTTACTGTTGGCGATATTCATACGTTGCTCCTTGGGCTTTATGCTGCTCTCCTTTCTGTTAGGCGTGGCTATCTACGCTATAACCGGGGAATTTATGTGGCTCTTGTTTTTGAATCTGCTATTGTGCTCGTAAAAGCGAGCGCGATGACTGCACTTCTTTGCCTGTTGTTGTCTGTTGCCCTTACTTTATTCCTCACCAACCGAGTTGCGCACAAATTGAGCGAGGGTTTAGTGATCACTATCGTGATTGTCGCTGCGAATGTAATTTACTTCGGAACGGGTATGCTGCTAGATATTCCGGCCGTTCAGTTTTTTATCCAGGATGTATTGGGGCGGTCTCTTACAATGACGGGTAGAACTCCAATCTATGATTGCCTCGAATTGTTGATCAACGAAAAGCCTGTTTTTGGATGGGGTTACGGAAACACGGCGGTCATGGCGCTTGTTGGTTATGGAAACGCCCAGAATGGAATCGCAGAGCTCATGGTCAACTATGGCGCATTTGGCGTGCTTGCTTTTTTTGTCACGGTAATAGGTCTTTTCCCTAGCGTGAAAAAGTTCCGTAGCCATAATCCGAGGCTTGTTGCGATCATATACGGCACTATTCTTGCATCTCTTGTCGAGATATCGTTCGGTCTAGTTTTTTTCTTCGCGTTGTCGTTGATATTCGCGGGGTCCGTTTTTCCTTTAAGGGACGATTTAAATAACATTTAATTGGATGAGGCGATTGCGTGAACAGGAGAGATACGATGGCGCCTCTTATTTCAATTGTGGTGCCAGTATACAACACGGCTGAATACATCGAACAGTGTGTACGCAGTATTTTATTGCAGGATTTCACCTTGTTAGAGCTTGTTCTTGTGGACGATGGCTCCACTGATGGCTCTTCTGGTTTATGCGATGAGTTTGCGACGGCAGATGAACGCGTGAAGGTAATTCACCAGGAAAATTCCGGAGTTTCAGTTGCTCGTAACAGAGGTTTTGATGTTGCGATTGGTCGCTACATTTGGTTTTGCGACAGTGATGACTGGATTGAACCTGGAGCGCTTGGGAAAATTGCATCCGTTATTGCAGAACGTTCGCCTGCGGCTATTTGTTTGACAATTAACCGTATCGGAGCCGATAGACGGGTTATTGGAAGATTTGAAGCCGCACGTGATAGCACTGGTCCGTCTGATGGTCCTTTGCAATGTAACAACTATCTGTTCGCACACTCGCAAGTATTTCTTCGTACGTTGGGCGAGGGGTTACGCTTTAAAGAGGGCCTTGCGCTTCTTGAAGATCGAGACTATTTTTATAAACTATTTTGGCTTGCTGCAGGTAACACAGCGCGTATAACTGAGCCACTCTATAACTATCGAGTTGAGCGTGTCGATTCTGCCGTGCACGATATCAGTGCAGACAAGGCACTTGGAGCTTTCCTCGTAAGCAAGGAGATTTTTGAAAATGAGTTGACAAAGGGTTTTCTGTCGCCTGCTTACGAAAGCATGGTTACATTCGTTCTTATGGCGTTTTCTGCATTGGGGAAAACAGAGGGTTATTCAATCAGATATAAACGTTTAGCTCGGTTTGTCTCAGAGAATGATCATTCTTCCCTTCTTCCGAGTTCTAAGAGAGCGAGACTGTCCATTGCCGTTCGTCATCCACGCGTTTTTATCTCTATTGTTCGTGTGAGAGGTGCTTTGAAGCCTTTCTTTAAGAAGCTTCAGAGTTACAGATCGAGGAGTTAGTTAAGTTGTTATTTGCAAGAAGCGGTGTGAAATCGGGTGCTATCGTTAGCTATGCGTACACGTTCGTCAATTCAATCGTGTCAATTATCTATGTTCCGCTGCTTCTCTCCAGTATTGGTCGGGAGGAATACGGTCTATATCAGCTGATTGGCTCAATAATGGCCTACATTGTCTCCATTAACGGGATTCTCGCTTCAGGCGTGGGTAGATATTACTGCATGTATAAAGCTGAGGACGATCAAACTAAGATGGAGAACACCCTGGCGATTGCAAAGCGGATGTATTGGGCACTTTCTGTTGTTACTGTTGCTGTGATTCTTATTGTTTCGATGGCCTTTCGTACGATTTATAGCACTTCATTTTCACAGGCGTTGGTTGATGAAGGTTCCGCGATGCTTCTCGTACTTGGTGTTAATTGCATTGTTGTGATGAATAACGCAATTACCATTGCTGCCATTACGGCCAATGAGAGATTTGTTTTTCTCAAGGGTACGCAGCTTGTTTCTCTTGTTGTCCAGCCAGTAATAGTTGTCGCGGTAGCACAACTGGTCCCATCCGCTATCGTCGTGTCAATAGTCGCTTTGCTTACGAATATTGTTTGTGCCGCTGTTCAACGCGTGTACGCAAGGCATATTTTACATATTCGGTATACCTTTCATGGCTGGGACCGCGCGTTGGCTCATGGTATATTAGGATTTAGCGTTGCGATAATTCTAGTAACGTTAGCCGACTTGATTTTCTGGAAGACGGATCAGCTCATTGTTGGATATCTATTCGGGGCCGATTCTGTTGCGGTCTATTCCATTGGTGCTCAGATTTACCAAGCATATATGAATATCGGTATTGCAGTCTCCTCAGTGTTTCTTCCACGTGTTTCGCAGCTTTATCACGGAAATCATGATATGGCTGCCATTAGCGCTCTGTTTATAAAGGTCGGGCGCATCTCTCTTATGATTTGCCTATTAATTTTGGGCGCTTTTACCTTTTTGGGGCCTGACTTTATGGCACTTTGGGCGGGCGATAATTGTTTTGACTCATATCTTGTAGCAATTATTGTGATGGTGCCATTTACAATTGATTTGATTCAGAATCTCGGCCTTACCATTCTCCAGGTTATTGATAAATACTATTTTCGCGGGGCTATGTATCTTGTTATCGCATTGCTAAACGTTGTTTTGACTGTTGTTATGCTTAATGCGGTTGGTCTTGCTGGTGCAGCACTTTCTACGGCCATTGCAATGCTCATTGGTAATGGGTTTATCATGAACTGGTTTTACAAGGTCAAGGTCGGTCTTGATATTACGAATTTTTGGCGACAAATGCTTCCGATTGTGATTCCCGTATCTTTGCTTGTGGCCGTGTTTGCTTGTGTGTATTGGTTGGCCCCGATACCCCATGCTTCTTGGTTCGCCTTTATTGCTGCTGGCGTGTTTTGGGTTGTCGGTTATGTGTCCATCCTCTGGTGCTTCTCCATGAACGACTACGAGAAAGCTCTTGTTCGCAGCGTTTTGCACAAGCATTAATTAAATGTTAGTTATCTGCACCAATCATTGACCTTGATTTGTTGCAAATCCGGATTTCTGGACGACGTGGTGGAACACGCTCGTGTATCATTTGCTGCGATTAAGGCGGACCGACGGTGGCGTCGCGAAAGTTGTTGTAATGGCCTTCCTTGACTCTGTTTCCAAGATCCGGACTCTATTGATATCCTAGACCGTATCCATGCTGTCGGTGACGTATAACTTCTTTCGCTAATTTACAACCGCATAGCTGAACACGGCCCGTGCCCCGTCATATGATTTCTAGCGGCTAGGCAACAAATCATTGACAAATGGGGTTCGGGCCGTGTTTGCGAACATCGTAACAGTCGACGAGGAATCGCTGCGCAAGGACATAACGAATCTGGTGAGGAAGACCTTCGATGAGACGTTCAGGGCGCTGATCGACGAGGAGGCTTCCGAGCTCGTCGAGGCTGAATATTACGAGAGAATGGCGTGCCGGCGGTCCTGCTGCAGCGGCCACTACGCGAGAAAGCTCGTCAGCGGTGTCGGGGAGTCGAGTTCAGCGCGCCGAAACTCCGCGTCGCCTTCCAGACAGCCGTCGTCGAGCGCTACCGCAGGCGCAAGACCTCGGTCCAGGAGACCGTCGTCGAGATGCGCCTCGCGGGTGTCTTGACCAGCAGGACTGAGGACGTATCCGGGCTTCTCTGGGGGCGCCGATGTCCTCCGGCACCGTCTCCAACCTCAACGAGAGGGTCTTAGCGTCCATCGAGATCTAGCGGGAGAGGTCGTTTGAGGACGACTGTCCCTGCGTATTCGCGCGCAGTAGACTAAAAGGGGACGGGGCTAAGGACGGCTAAGCCAATTTGCGAAAAAATTTTGCCAGTACCAAGCGTTTGCTGATCAATAAAGCTACAAACGTCTTTTCTTTAATGCATTTTGTCTGCGGCCAGCGCCCAGGACTGGGCGGCCGAGCCGTTTGCGGGGTAGAGCCACACCTCGGCGCCCTCGCTCGTGTCGCACCACTTGCAGTCGAGCGCCATGCCGCTCGCCGCGCTCGTGATCGACCAGCCGCCGCCGCGGGCCTCGACGCGCCAGAGCTGCGACGCGGATCCGTCGGGCTCCGCAAGGGCTGCGGAGCCGCCGGACGCCGTGAGCGCCAGCCCGCCGCGCGTCAGCCGGTAGAGCCCCGTCGCCTCGTCGTAGGCGAACGACAGAGCCGGCCCCGACGCGCTCAGCGAGCAGCCGGACGCGCCGGCCGACACGGCCATGCGGCAGTCGAGCGCGGACGTCAGGCGGTAGTCGCCGTCGTCGAGGGTCCTCTCAGCCGGGGAAGTGAGGAGCCATGTCTGGGCGGCGTCACCGAGGGTCGTGCCGAAGCCCCACACCTCGGCGCCCTCGTGCGTGGCGCGCCACTTCGCATCGACCGCATACCGCGTGCCGTGGTTCACGAGCGCGTAGCCGCCGTCGACGGCCACGACCCGCCACAGCTGACGGGCTGTGCCGTCGGGCTCTGCGAGCTTGAGCACGGCGCCGTCCATCTCAAGGGCCTGGCCGCCCGAGGTGATCGTGTAGAGCCCGGAGCCCTCGTTGTACTTGAAGTGGAGGGCCCGGGGGACCGAGGACATTGCGCTGGACTCCCGTCCCGCGACGATGCCCATTGTCGAGTCAAGCGAGCTCATGACGCGGTACGGGCCGTCAGGCACTGCGCGCGCCTCCGGTGCGGCCAGCGCCCAGGACTGGGCGGCCGAGCCGTTTGCGGGGTAGAGCCACACCTCGGCGCCCTCGCTCGTGTCGCACCACTTGCAGTCGAGCGCCATGCCGCTCGCCGCGCTCGTGATCGACCAGCCGCCGCCGCGGGCCTCGACGCGCCAGAGCTGCGACGCGGATCCGTCGGGCTCCGCAAGGGCTGCGGAGCCGCCGGACGCCGTGAGCGCCAGCCCGCCGCGCGTCAGCCGGTAGAGCCCCGTCGCCTCGTCGTAGGCGAACGACAGAGCCGGCCCCGACGCGCTCAGCGAGCAGCCGGACGCGCCGGCCGACACGGCCATGCGGCAGTCGAGCGCGGACGTCAGGCGGTAGTCGCCGTCGTCGAGGGTCCTCTCCAGTACGGTTGCTTTGTATTTTGCTTTCAGGTCGTACTTAGCGCTCCATTTGCTGATCGATTCCTTGGCGACGTTCGAAGTCGCGGTCAGCTCAACCCCGGCGCCTTGGACTTTCCACTCCCTCTGATTCATCGCGTACGCAACAATCCCATTCTGAATCCCCGAGACGCTCGGAGGGAACGACTGGTTATCAGCATCAATGGAAAAGCTCTCTTCCTTGGCATCCAGGTGCTGCTGAATGCGGTCGGTGTATTTTTCGGCCCATTCATTGGCCTTGCCATTTCGCACAAAGTAATTGTTGGACAGGTCGGCTGAGCGGTAGGTGTAGTCATCCTTCTGATAGTTTGCCGTGTGGTCGGAGTGGGCGATTGCCATGAGCTCGTCGGTTAGGCCAAAGTACAGATGGCGCTGGTCAAGGTCTCCGTACCAGTTTTCGCTGGTGTCGTCCCAGGTTAGGTCCATCTGGCACCATTTGCCGTCGATCTTTACGGCGTTCCAGGTGTGGCCGTTGCCGGTGATGCGGCCGTTGGCGATGTCCGCGGCGTCAAGGAGCTTGGAGTAGATGCGCTGGTAGCTCTCGCAGGTGCCCTGGTGGCGCGTGAGGCCGCTTTCGGCCGAGCACCAGTTGAGGTTGTGGTCGTACTCCAGCTGGTCGAGCGTCCAGTCGTGGAGCCATAGCGCCATGTCGTATTCCGAGCCGTTAGTCTCTTGCCTGCACTGGGCCACGGCGTCGTTGACGATCTGCGTGACGCTTGGGCGGGCGGCATCGTTTACGGTCACCTTCGCCATGGTGCGCAGGTAGTAGATCCCCTTGTCGTTTTGGGGGTCGTTTCTGTCGTTGTCCATAAAGTAGAAGTAGATGCGGTACGTGCCCGATGCCGTGAAGTCAAAGGTAAAGTCGTGGCCCGCGGTGCCCAGGCTGTAGTAGCTGGCCCATGCCGGGCGCGACGGGTCGCAGACGCTTTCCTGGCTGCCGCCGTCCCAATAGGTGGGCACGTCCATGCGCGCCTTGGCCTGGGACGAGCCGCTGGTCTGGGTTACGTGGAAGGTCGTCGCGGTGCCCGCTGGGGCGTCGTTCCACGAGACGGTGAAGGTGACGCCGTTTTGGGCTGCCGTGGCGGAGTGGGCGTAGCCGGTTTGTGACGTGGCGGAGATTGCGGCGGGCGTGGGGCTGGATTGGGCTCGGAGGGATGGGGTGGGGGCTGTGGTGGCCGTGCCGGTTGCGGCGGTGGTGCCGTCAGCGCTTTCCGTATTGGCTGCGCCGGTGCCGGTGGATGCTGCGGTGCTGTCCTCTACGGTATCTGCTGTCGCATTTGTGTTGGTGCCGTCTTCAGCCTTGCCTGTGTCGCTGCTCGTGGCGTCGGCTTGCGCCTGCTGCCCTGCGGCTGCCTGAGGCTGGATGGCTTCTGCGATGGCTGCCATGGGCATCGTCGCGCCGACCATGGACATGCACGCGATCGCGCAGAGCAGGTAGTAAAGGGGTCGTTTCATAGCGGAGCCTCTCGGTGAGCAGCCAATAGGGTCCGAAGGCAGCTCCAGGCCAGCACTCCGCACATATTTTGTTGGGGATTATTTTACGGGAACACCAGTCAACATCAGCGAACTTTCTGGGGGATGTTGGGGGAGGGGAGAGGAAGGGAGTAGCCGGCTGTTGGGACGTTGGTCAGCGGCGGTATCCTGCCCTGCGCTTCGTTAGCTATACGCGATTCGTGAGCGTCAGCTTGAGGCCGTCTTGCGCCTCATCGAGGCTCGGCACCGAGGCCTTCCAGGAAAAGTCCGCGGGGCCGCCGCTTAGGTCAAGCTCTGCATGGCAATGCTCTTCATGTGCCCCCCTTGGTTCTTGTCGTCGCTTTTTAATCGACGCTCGACTGGCTGCGATTCGATGATTAAGTGCGGGCCGAACGTGTCTCAGTTTTTAAGGAGCTTTCACTTCGCTTGCCGCCCAGATGTAACGGTGCTTCCGTTAAAGACCTCTAGTTCAATCATGATGGATGTGGTATAACCACGCCCTTCTGACACTGGCGTCAATTATGAGCGTGCGGGCGAGACGAGTTTGCTTACACCGGTGAACCACTTCTACGGCGGAACCGCTTCTCTTTAATTATGTATGTGCCGAGCTGCTTTTGCCGTGTGAAGTCTCGTTTTTTTTGACTTATAAATCCTTTTGTTCGAACGATGAAGAACACCGCGATATGGCGTAGGACATCGGAGTCGATGTGGGGTCGACTGCCCTTTTGTTTCTGGCGGTGATTCTGCCGATGTCGCGTAGCCGTTATATATGAATTACCTTAATAAGAGCACTTATGTTCGAATGGGGGAGTGCGGCGGTAAAATTGATTCTATGGATAAGTACCGCTGCTATTCATTTGGCACGACCTAGGCCGTCGATTCGGCGGTGAGCAGATTGTGAGGTTGTTGAGCTTATGGATCGAGTTAAGAAGAATATCGTTGGCGTTGAATCTGCAAAGAGAGAATTGATCTCAAAGAGGTACAAACGGATTACCAAGGCCGTGAACTCGGAGTTTTGGAGTTCCAACAGCGAGTCGGCACATTCACTGTATGTTGGTTCTTATGGGCGTGGTACCGCAACAACAGATAGCGATCTTGACGTATTGCTGTCCCTTCCTCAGAGCGAGTACGAGCGTTATGACATGTATAGGGGGAATGGGCAATCAAGATTACTTCAGGCTGTAAAATCCGCAGTTTCCGAAACCTACTCTACGACTGATGTTAAGGGCGATGGTCAAGTTGTCGTTGTCAGATTCTCGGATGGAATGAAGTTTGAACTTCTCCCGGCATTTGAGCGTGTGGACAGCTGGGGATCATTTGTGAGTTACGACTACCCCGATACTCATATGGGCGGTCGATGGCTTGCGACTGATCCCAAGGCGGAGCAGGAAGCGATGAAAGAGAAAAACGCAAGCTCGAGGGGACTCCTGTTCGACACTTGCAAGCATATTCGAAACGTCCACGCCGCGAACTTCTCAAGCTATAGGTTGTCCGGCATCGTTATCGATAGCTTCGTATTCTCCGCGATTGCTGATTGGCGTTGGGCGAATGGGGAAAGCTCTGCGCCGGCGGGGGCATATGAGACGCGACTTTTGGATGAATACAATCGCCGTTCTGCTCACGGTAGGGTGCCGTTCGAACTTTTGAGCCCGGGTAGTCAGCAGGCTATCGATACAACCAAAAGTTATGAGTGTCTCGGAAAAGTGCTTCGCCAAATGGCCTGCTAGGAGGTTGTTTTGGATAGTTCGGATTATAGGGAGCGGTTACGCGGACAGATTAAGGAGTCTTACGGCAAGCTGTTATACACATATCAGACGCAGCAGGAAGCGGCGACCCTGAAGCGTACGACGACCAATCGTATTTCTATCAGCCAGATATTTCTAACTGCGGTTTCAACTTGTGGAGTAATTAGCGTCATTATAGGTCAAACTGGGACCGGAGTCGGGGCTGTCGTCGCTTCCATTACCTCAGCCTTATCGCTTGGGTTAAATCTGTATACCCGTGGCTCTAAGCTGCCTGAGGAAGCTGAAGAACACGTGCGTTGTGCTAATCGACTCTGGGTTGTTCTTCAGGACTATGAGTCGTTGCTTACGGATTTTGATGACCTTGAAGTTGGAGAAATACGTAGATGCCGCGACTCGCTCGTTGAAAAGCAAGCCGAAATATACGTTGAAGCGCCAAGGACGAGCGACAAGGCGTACGAGAGGGCCCGCGACAGGCTTAAGAACGGACACCAGGCATTTGAACCGGAAGAGATTGACAAGTTGCTGCCGTTGGGCTTGCGTAGCCATGCCTGTGAGGAATAGTGTGTTTCTTGCTGGGTTGTTAGGGCTGGGGTGTTTCCCAGCCCGTTTGATAGACGATCTTGTTGGTGCGTTAGTGTGAGATGACTTTACTGGCCTACCGACGGCGGGGTGCAAGGAGTTTGATATGGATCTCGATAAGGTCAAAGAAATTGCCAACATACCGGTGCTTGAAAAGGCATATGACGACCTTGTCCATCCCTCCGCGGATTCGATAGGCAAAACGGTTAGCCTGGTTCCAAGGACTGTTGCCATTTGGTTTTCCTCGTGGAATCGCTGGGTTGTTAATAGAGAGGAAAGCATCAAGCTGGCCATCGATGCTATAGAGTCTCGTGTTGATAAGATTCCCGAGGAGCATCTTACCGAACCTCCAGCGCATATCGCGGTTCCAGCAATTCAACAACTCGCATATTGCTATGACAGCGAGGAATTACGAGGGATGTATGCAAATCTGTTACTTTCCTCGATGGATGATCGGACGGCGGAGTACGTCCACCCCAGTTTTGTTCAGCTACTTAAGGAGATTAGTCCCGACGAGGCTAAGCTACTGAGTACGTTGACTGGCTCTGATGATGCTGAACACGTGTCTATTCCGCTTGTTGACATGAGAATTGTCAGCGCAAACGAGATGGTTCCAAGTAAATGGACGACAATCGTAGAAGGCTATAATGAGTGCTGTAAGGGTGTTTGCGAGTACCCTGATCAATCGCTGGTGTATCTGGGAAACCTGGATCGACTTGGCATCCTCAAGCGTTGTGATTACTACACTGATGATGTTAAAGCTGCGCTTGAAAGATTCGAATCGAGTGAGGCTATCCAAAATGCGAAGGCGAAGGTTGGGCTTGAAGATGACAAGAAATTCGTTTTCTATCGCTGGAGCTACCGGGTAACCGATTTTGGGGCCAACTTTATTAAAACGTGTGTTTCGTGAAATGAGTTTGGTTGGAATGTGTTCGGGCAAGAGGAAGCCTTCGGTATTCGATTTAATTAAAGCGTTTATTGCTTGCGTTGTGGTACTCTCTGTATTTTTACTGATAGTCATTCAGATTGCGTTTTCAATCGATGCACCAGTTCCATGGCTGCATCCCGTATGGGATGCTAACGGCCTGCTTGGATATCTTGGCGCGTTAGTGGGTTCTATTTCGGCGGTCGCAGTGCTGTATTTCTCGCTGTTAGCTGGTAGGGAAGACCGGAATCATTCTGATGTGATGAACGTTCTTCCTTGTATTGCCTTAACCCGTTTGTCGGAAAAACAACTATGTATGCAGATGAACGGCTTTGCTCACGGTGTGTTTACCGAGGCTGATCCCAGGGACGATGAATACAAATCGGGTGCTTTGGACTGCGTTGATCGTCTACTGATTGATGGCGGAGCCCCAGCCATTCCTTGCGACGAGAGTCCTGTGGACGAGCATGCCGCTAATCGTTATGCAATATCCAGTATGGGAGCTGGTCCTGCGGTTAATGTAAGGGTTGGGATTGCCAATAGAAATGAGTGGGCCCATTTTGGAACTCCGAGGGTTTCTTGGTGCCAGACTCGACAGCTTCCAGTGGGAGGGGAGAGCGAGCTGGTTATCTATTTTGGGGGTGAAGCGATGCCGGTGATGGAGGCCGGCTATCGCATCCTCGTCACGTACTCGGACATACTTGGCAACCGCTACCTGCAGTATTTTCCAATGACTTTTGATGGACAGGATGATGTTCTCAAATGTACGGTGAATAATTCCATTAATCGGATTGGTATTCCTTAGTTTCAGAGTTTTCGGGTTATTGTGCTAAGGGGTATTTGACGTAACAGTCATATCCTGACGGCTCTCCCAGCTAAACGCGCTAACATAGATGCTCGAGCCAATCATCGCGAACGGAAATCTGATGACCGACGCTAATAGAAAGCCGTGGCTTATGGCGTCCGAGCAGATTGATCATCTCAAATCGAGGGGTGTTCATTTCTCGTTGATGAGCGAAGACGATGCCAGAGTTTATCTGGAGAAGAACAGCAATTATTTTCGTTTTGCGTGCCTATCGGCTTGGGTTTCCTCAAGTTGAGGAAGGAAACTGCAAGGGAGAGTATGCAAATCTAAATGTAAAGGGGCTGTACTGGCCCTATGCGTGATAAGGTCTCTAATTGCAATACAAAAGCTCTTTGGGAGCTTTAAGGGCGACGCTTTCAAATAGAGAGTGTTGCCTTTTTTATGCGTGCAATGTCTGACATGCTTACCAGGTGCCAAGTGACGTTTCGTTTGGTTGATAACCAAGGGCGCTTGAATTGGGGTATAGGGTTACCGTTCGATTCAGATTAATAGCGTTGATTTATGGATCAATGATCAGTAGCCTATCTAAAAGCGGTATTGACGCGGGCAACCTACGGGTCCCGCGTCCTGCGGAAAGGTGGCTATCCTTCTTGGGATGGTCGCCTTTCTTCATTTAAGGATCCCCAATGATGGCAAAGCCTTTCTTATCTATTGACGGTCGGGTTAGATTGCCTGTTGACAGGGGGACGGGTCGGTATGGGTCTTGACGGCGACCGCCGCTCCGCCACGATTGTCTTGATGAATGACTGATCCACGAAGGGATCAAAATTTGATTCGAGAGTCTGGCGGTATTGGATTGACGGCCTTGCTAGTTCTCCCTTAAAGTAATAAGCGTGATGAGATCTTGCGACGATACGTTCGGCTTGGTCCGTGGGAACCGCCGAAAGGCGGTTTTTGCGTTTAAAGGGCTGTTTATCGAAGGGCACTTGTCCGTATTCGCTTCTGGGCGGCGCGTTTTACCGCGTATTTCGGAAGTGCGGGGAAAATCGAAACTTGCCGCGCACACTCCGATTTTTGCCAACAAAACCGCAGGTCGCAGGAGTCCAAAACCGGGGTCTGGTCGGCAGACCTCATTTTTTCACCGCACTTCCTAATTCGCCTGTCGATGATATGCGCCAACCCCTGGAATCCCCGAGCACAACGGCTTTTCCACATAAAGGATCCGCAGGTAGAAGCATTGTGGCATTTCGGAGCGCTCGGCACGCCAGGGATTTGTCGCATACTTCTGAGTTTTAGGCCTTGTATCCTTTGCTCCAGATGCTGCAAACACTTGATTGATGCTATTTAAGGTCTATAATCAAATAAAAACTCTGATATACCTTTTCAAAGCAATGAAAGGAATGTTGAGTACTATGCTTTGCCAGTTCACCTTTAAGAACTATCGGTCCTATCGCGACGAGGCTGAGCTTTCTATGCAGGCGACGCCGATGAGGGAGTTTGAGCGCTCCCTTATCGCGTGCCCCGACGGGCAGAGTTTCCTTCCGGTGGCTGCGGTGTACGGGCCCAATGCTGGCGGCAAGTCTAATCTGCTCGAGGCTCTTGACTACGTTCGTTCGGCGGTGGCCAGACCAATTAGATTGCTGTCTGCCAGCGCTGATGCTCCAGAGGGTGATCGCCCTTTGATAGCCCGTTGTTCGGCGTTTGAGTTCGATGACGTGTCTGCTGCCGAGCCCACCGAGTTCGAGCTCTATTACCGCGCGGGTGAGCATGAGTACCGCTATGTTCTGTCTGTACACGCCGATGAGATCGTGTCCGAAGGACTGTGGCGGCGTAAATTGGGGGCGTCGCGTACGGCGATGCTGTTCGAGCGCGAAGGTGCAAAGGTTGAGCTCGGTCCCACTCTGCGCAAGCTTGTGACGGCTGCGAGATTCAATCCGAGCCTGCCGTATCTATCGTTCCTTTGCATCAACTTCGATGCGCCGGTGGTCCAGGAGGCGGCCAGCTGGTTTCTCGACGCTGTGTTTCTCAACTACAACAGTTCCTACCTGGAGCGGATGCTCGAGCAAATGCTCGACGAGGGCGACTCGCGTGAGGTCACGCGTTTCCTGCGTGCCGTTGACGTGCATATCGATGGCTTCAGAGTGGAGAGGGCGCCGGAATGGCGCGGCCAGCGCGTCTTTGTGAGGCACGAGGTGGGCGGCAAGGCGTACGAGCTGCGTTTATCCGAGGAATCTGCCGGAACCCAGAAGCTCATGGGGTTGGCTGCGTATCTGATGACAGCGCTTGAGCGTGGTGGCACCGTTGTGGTAGACGAGCTCGACGCCAAACTGCACCCGAAGCTTCTTCGCTATGTGATTCTGCTGTTTAAGGATCCTGGGGTCAACAAGAGTGGCGCGCAGCTCATCTTCTCGTCCCAGGATGTGTCAACCATGCGAAACGATGTGTTCCGCCGTGACGAGATATGGTTCGCTGCGCGCGGCGAGGGGGAGGCGAGCCAACTGTGGTCTCTCGCCGACATCCACGAGGCAAACGGTAATCTGGTAAGCAAGAACGCGGCTTTCGACAAGCAATACCTGTCCGGTCGCTACGGCGCCGATCCGCACCTCACCCGCATCGAGGAGTGGGATTAGCATGGTGGCGAAGAAGTCGAAGGGCTGGCGTAGCGGCAAGCGAGAGGGCCGCTCGCGCATGGTTCAGATGACGCGTCATCTTGTAGTGAGCGAGGGCAAGGAGACCGAGCCTCGCTACTTTGAGGGTGTGCGTGCGGCGTTGGGCGCGGCGAACGAGCGCAAGGTTGCCATTGTCGTTAAGGGAACCGGCAAACACACGCTTGACCTGCTTGATTTCGCCGTCGAACACTGCCGCTATGCGCCCGAGACGTTCGATCACGTGTGGCTCGTGTATGACAAGGATGACTTCCCTGCGTCCGACTTTGACGCGATGGAGTGTAAGTGCAACGAGCTCTCCGATGGTTCGAGGACCTTCCATGCGTTGTGGTCGAACCCCTGTTTCGAGCTGTGGCCGCTTCTGCACCTTCGTTATACCTCTGCCCCCATGTCGGCCGCGGAGTGTCAGCGCGCCCTTGGTCAGGCGATGTCTAAGGACTTGGGCATCGAGTACCGCAAGAACTTGGACGGGCTGTTCGAAGCGGTGGACGATAAACGGGGCGAGGCACTTCAGCGTGCTGGGCGCCTCGATACGCACCATAGGGAGCTGGGTAACCTCAAGCCCTCTTTGCAAAATCCCGCAACCAAGGTGGGCGAGATTTTCGATGTGATTGGGCCGTATCTGGTTGGATAGCCGGGCTCGATCGGGCTCGATAGGACTGGAGATTCATGAAAGATTTTGCTTTGGGTTGCCTGCCGTCTTTAACTGGATTGACCTTTTGGGACCCGATAGGATACTAGAGTAAACCTAGCGGTATTGACGCAGTCAACCTACGGGCCTGCGTCCTGCGGAGAGGCGGCTTTTCTTTTGAATGGCCGCCTCTTTTTATTATTTGTTTGGATGTAAGATTTGGCCTGTCGAAACTTACATCTCAATTGAGAAAAGGCGAAATTGCAGGTGTTTTTCTGCTTGCATGTAACTCTACTGACGCGTGCTCGCGCAGTTCTTGTTTGCCGCGCTTCTCCGGTAGAGGTTTGACAGGGGCGGGGCCTTTCCTTAAAGCTCTAGCTGCGATGAGGCCCTGCGACGGTATGTCCGGCTTGGTCCGTGGAAGCCGCCGATAGGCGGTTTTTGCGTTCAAGGGGCTATTTTCCGAGGAGTATTTGTCGCGTTTGGCTTCCGGATTTAGCGCAAGCTTGACTTGAATGTTTATCAATCGGAGCTGTGAAATCTAGCGTGAACCTTGTTATTCTTGTTTTAAAAGCTACACTTAACTTATAAGTTAAGTGTACCTAGAAATGGGAGGTGGCCTTTGGTTGAAGGATATGAACTTGTCGAATATAGAGACCCCAAGGGCCGACCGTTTTGGGAGCTGACGACTTCTCCCGCCAACTCTCAATTCCAGAAAATGTTGACAGACCCTAAAAAGAAGCTTGCCACCCGTAAAATGATCGACCAGATTTCAAAAATCTATGATTATGGGTTAAAGGTTGCGAGTGGGACCTCAAAGCTACGATGTATTGATTCTAAGATTGGCCTCTATGAACTGAAAGGGTTTGACGGGGCAAATCGAGAGATGTTTTATGCCATATGTCAGGGCGTAGACAAAATTGTTCTATTGTTTTGGTTTAAAGGACATCAGGGATCAGGAAATATCAGTAAAGAAATCGAGCGAGCCAAGCGATTAGCCGTAATAGCACGTCAACTTCTGGAAACTGAGCGTTGACTTTTATACTTGGCTTTCGAAACGGAGAATACAATGAATAAAGTAGATTTATCTGATTTTTACGCCGAGACAGAAACTAGCGAAACACGCGCTTATGAACACGCGCTAGATATCGAGTTTATTGTTCATCGCGAGATGAGGCATTTGGGTTTAAGCAAAAGCGATTTGGCAAAGCGTATGGGCGTGAGCCTTCAGTCGCTTTCGAAGCTGTTGAATTCTCAGCCCAATATGACGCTGAAGACAATCGCCAGGTTCGAGCTGGCTTTAGGTATCAATATCGTTCCTAAGGTTACCGTTAGCTATTCTAAAGAGCTACCGTTTCTTTCATCCAACAATTCCGTGCGAGAGCAATGGTCTTTTAGGAACGAGCGTCCGTCCTCGCATGTGAATCTCGAGATGATTTCCGGAGGTTTGGCAGCATGAGTGGGGATTTTATTGCTCCAATTCAGATCGTGAATTTGTTCGTCGTTGACTCCGATTTCCATATCGAGGATTCGCCCTCGGATAACATGGAATTAAAAGTTGACGTTAGCTACCAAGATGTCCACCTTTGGAAAAACGGTAATGACGCTCGCGCAAGTTTAAAGATGTGCGTAATTGGCAGCCTCCTTGACAGAGATGAAGGTGCACAGGAGAAGATGCACGCTGGCGTTACAGTATCCATCTCGGTTTCAGCGCAAATGCCAATGAACTCTCCCGATGACGAGGCGCGTCACTACCTTCTTTCAAATGCTATTTCGATGGCATATGCCCATGCAAAGAGCTATTTGATGGTTGTTACTGGACTTTCGCCCATGGGAGCGCTTACATTGCCTGCCATTCTCCCTGCAGAGCTGTCAGCAGATTGCGATGTGCCTTTTCAGAGCGAATAGCAGCCTCTCAATGAGCCTGAGTCGGACGAGTTGCCATCCCCACATCCTTTAAAAAAGTTCTTAAAACAGCCTTAAAGGCGCTCCAGCTCGCGTTGACAGCGTACAATACGCATGTTTGACTATGACAAAAGTGGATTTTAGGGGAGGGGTGCGCCATGGAGGTGCTGGTTGTTGGCAACACCGCATATGTTGACGATGACTTTTGTGCCAAGGCGTTCCCCGAGGACCATGTGCAGGTCGTAGCCGCGCAGGACACGCGCCGCGACGAGTCATCGCCCCATGCCTCGTGGAAAGAGCTTCTTCAACACCTGGATCAGGCCTACGAGTTCGAACGCGTGGTCTACCTGTCTAATTACCTTACCCCGCATACCGATACCGTGGGCGATATCGAGCTGCTGCGTTCGGTCTTTCGCGCCTGCATGGGTCGCCGGATCCAGCTGTTGTATATAACGGGGCCCGCAGGTGCCGAGGGTGCCGCCGATGCCGCGGGGCGAACGGGCAAGGGCATTATCGCGCACGCAGCCAACGACCTGTGCCGCTACTACGCTGCTCGCGATGGCGTTCAGACCAAGATCCTGCGCGTGCCCTTCCTGTACACTGCCTCCGCCGCGCTGGAAGATCCGTTTTTGGTGCCGTTGTTCGATGCGTGCTCAACTGGATCGGTCGCTCTGCAGGGCGCGCAGGATGCGGCGTTTCCCCTGCTGTGTGCCGAGGAGCTTGCGGTGCTGGTGCGCCGTATCTTCGACAGCTGGGATGGTAACTTTGAGACGCTCGACGTTGCCGATGCCTTCCATCACACGGCGGGTGAAGTGGGCGAGGCTCTTCAGGCGCTGTTCCCAGGGCTTTCAGCTGCCTATGGCGATTCTGCCGGCTACAACCTGCCCGCCAACGACGTCGCTCGCGTGCGCTATGGCTGGTTTCAGCGCTACGACTTGCTGCGCGATCTTTCGACCATTCAAGCGCGTTGGGATGCTGGCCGCGCAAAGAAAGTCAACCCCTTGCGCGCCGCCATCGACCGCATCCAAATGCGCGCGCTGCCTATTAAATGCCTGGAGACGGGCGTTGCCTGGGTCCTGTTCGAGGTGCTGGAGCACCTGTTCTCCCAATCGGCCCAGCTCAACGTGCTCGATTATCGCCTGCTCTATGTGGTGATGATCGGCACGCTGTATGGCTTGGACTTTGGCTTGGTCGCAGCACTGTTGGCTTCGATTGGCCTGGCGGCGAGCTACTTTACTCAGTACGGCTATACCTTCCAGGGCCTGTTCTACGAGCCGTCTAACTGGCTGCCGTTTATTGCGTACTTTGTTGTGGGTGCCGTGTGCGGCTATGTGCAGCTGCGCAACAGCGAAGCCATTAGGGCGGAGCGCGATCAAAACGAGCTCGTGCGCAACCGCAATACGTTCCTTACGCAGCTCTACCACGACGCGATCGAGGACAAGCGCGCGTACAGGCGCCAGATCGTGGGTCGCCACGACAGCTTTGGCAAGATCTTTGCCGTGACGCAGGAGCTCGACGTATTCAACCCACGCGACATCTATCGCAAGTGCTGCGAGCTTTTGGGCGAGATCCTCGAGAACGATTCGGTGGCGATCTACCATGTTTCGGGCGGGGCATTTGCACGCCTGGTGGCAGCAAGTCCCGCGATTGCCGAAGATGCCGCGCGCTCGCTCACGCTTGAGCAGCTTGCACCTCTTTTGGGCGACGGGGGTCGTTCGAACCTGTGGGTGAACCGCGAGCTGACGCCGGGGCTTCCCATGTTTGGATACACGATCGAGCGCGACGGGGCACCCGCTGTGTTGATCTTTGTGCGTAGTGCGGCCGAAAACCAAATGACCCTCTATTATCAAAACCTGTTCCGCATCTTGTGCGGGTTGGTCGAAAGCGCGCTGGGCCGTGCCTTTGACTATGAGGCGGTGGCGCAGGATAAACGCTGCGTTGACGGCACTTGCGTGCTCAAGCAGGCTGCCTTTGGCCAAGAGCTCGCGGCGGAGCAGGCGCTGGCAGATAGCAAGATGGGGAGTTTTTTGCTCCTGCGCGTGGTACCGGGCATGGAGCCTGTCGGCGAGCTGGTGGGCGCAATTGGGTCGGCAATCCGCGAGAGCGACGCGGCGGGCTTGGTCGACGGCGACGTGCTCTACCTGCTTATGCGCCAGGCAAAGGCATGCGATCTGCCCATTATCCGCGAGCGCCTGAGCGCAAAGCAGATTGCGGTGGAGCCCGTCGACGGCGAGGACATCGTGGAGCTGCTGCAGCACATCTCTTACACCGGTGACGGTGAGGGGGGTGCCGCTTGATCTCGCTTGTCGTTGCTGCCGTCTTGCTGCTGATTCATGCGCTGGTTTGCCTGATGCTGTGGACGCTCATGAAACTGGGCCTGCTGCCGGTGCGCGGGCACATGCTGGCTGTGATAGTGCTGGTGCCGCTGTGGGGCCCGTTGCTGGTGGTTTTGCTATCGGTGTGCAGCGCGGTGTTTGGCGAGGGGCTGAAAGGGTCTGCGCTGGAGTCGCTGCGCTTCAACGATGACCTGCATCGCAGTATGTCGGTACCGAGTGGTGAGGACGATTCAGGCGTAGTGCCGCTCGAGGAGGCACTCATCGTCAACGACCCGGCATACCGGCGCCGCCTAATGCTCTCCATGCTCACCGAGGAGCCCGACGCGTACCTGGCGCAGCTGCAGGCGGCTAAGCTTAACGACGACGTTGAGGTGGCGCACTATGCCGCGACGGCGGTGGCGCAGATCTCCAAGGAGTCCGACCTTAAACTGCAGCAGCTGGAGCGTGCCTTTAAGACGGACCCGAGCGCTCAAAACCTCAACGAATACTGCGATTTTCTTGGTGAATACTTGTGCTCGGGCTTGGCTGAGGGGCGCGTGGCTCAGATTCAGCGCCAACAGTACGCGCGCCTGCTTGCGCGTCGCTGCGAGCGCGAGGATACCCTTGAGCTGCGCATTCGATACGCGACGGCGCTGGCCGATGTCGGACAGATCGACGAGGCGCAGGCCGTGACCGACCAGCTGGTGATAGACGTGCCCGAGGAGCAGGAGGTTTGGATGCTTTGCCTGCGCCTGGCCGTGATGCGCCGCGACGGTGACGAGGTCCACCGTGTGATCGATGCGATTGACAAGCAACATGTGTATTTGAGCGCCGACAACCGAGAAAAGTTGGCGTTTTGGCGCGACGGGGAGGAGGCCAGATGAGCGTGGCGCAACATATCCGCGACCGTGCAGGGCGCTTTCGTTGGATGGGACTCCTCGTGGTGTGGGCGGTCTTTATTGTCATGGCCGCTGTGCTGCTGGTGGAGCGTGCCGGCGTGCAGTACAGTGCGGGCCAGCATAAGCTGGGGATGCTGGCCGCCAACGATGCGGTGCCGGCCTCCTCGGCGATCTTTGGCCAAAAGCCCACGTGCCTGGTCATTACCGATTCCGATCAAGCTGGCGTCGAGGACGTAAAGGAACAGTTCGACCAGATCCTGCTCGACATGAAGATCGCCCATCGCGATGTTGATATTGCCACCGACGGTGCGGACGCGATCCCATCGCTCACGTCGTTTGATCGCGTGATTGTGCTTATGCCCTCGCTTGACGGACTGGGTACGCATCTGACCGATCTGATGAGTTGGGTGAGTGTGGGCGGCTCACTCATGCTGGGCATGACGCCAGATAACTCGAACTGCCTGCAGGCTATTGCTTCCAAGCTTGGGATCGAATCGGCCGGATATGACTATGCGAAAGCCGAAAGCATTGTGCCGAGCGATGACTTTATGTTGGGCGGAGGAGAGCGCTACGAGTTCTCGGTTCCCTTCGATTCTTCGCTTTCGGTTTCATTGCGCGAAACGGCGCACGTATGGGCAAAGACCGGTGACGCGGGCACGCCGCTCATTTGGTCTAACGATTGCGGCAGTGGTCACACCGTGGTGTGCAACATTGGTATCTACGACAAGGTCATGCGTGGGTTCTATGCTTCGGCCATAAGCTTGCTGGGTGATGCCTCGGCCTATCCGGTCATCAACAGCGCCGTGTTCTATTTGGACGACTTTCCTAGCCCCGTGCCCTCGGGCGATGGTACTTATATCAAGCGTGACTACGGCCTTTCCATTGCGGATTTTTATACCAAGGTCTGGTGGCCCGATCTGCAAAAGCTTGCGCAAAAATACGGCATTCGCTATACCGGCGTGATGATCGAAAACTACGAGGACGCGGTCAACCAGACCGAGCCCGCGCGCCAGGCCGATACCACGCAGTTCCGCTATTTTGGCGGCATGCTGCTGCAGATGGGCGGAGAGCTGGGCTTTCACGGCTACAACCATCAGCCTCTGGCGCTCTGGGATACCGACTATGGCACGCTGTATGACTACAAGACCTGGAAGAACAAGGAAACGCTCGTCGCTTCGCTCAACGAGCTTATAGCCTTCCAGGACGAGGTGCTGCCCAACGCGCACGGCTCGGTCTACGTGCCACCGTCGAATATCCTTTCGGCCCGCGCGCGCCAGCTTATCGGCACCGATGTTCCGCGCATTAAGACTATTGCCAGTACGTATTTTGAGGACGGTACCGACCTGCCGTACGTGCAGGAGTTTGGCGTGGCGAGCGACGGCATTGTGGAGCAGCCGCGCATTGTCTCGGGCGGCATGGTCGACGATTCTTATATGCGCCTGGCCGCCGTGTCCGAGCTCAACATGCACTACGTGAGCACGCACTTTATGCACCCGGACGACCTTTTGGACCCCGATCGCGGAGCCAAGGAGGGCTGGGAGGTCTACAAGGGCGGCCTGGTCGACTTCCTGGAGTGGCTTACCAAATCCGCGCCCGACCTGCGGCACCAGACGGCGTCGGAGTGCTCCGGTGCCATCCAGCGCTTTTCGTCGGTTACGGTGAACGTGGATACCAGTGCGGATGCCTGGACGCTCAGCCTGGGCAATTTCCACGACGAGGCGTGGCTCATGTTCCGCGTTAATAATGGCGAGCCGGGTGCGGTGACGGGTGGCGAACTGACGCACCTTACGGGCAATCTGTATCTGCTCAAGGCAAATGATAAGACCGTGACGATCGAGCGCAAGGAGGGTGGCGATAAATGAGAATCTGCTTGGTACTCGAGGGTTGCTACCCCTATGTGCACGGCGGCGTATCTACCTGGATGCATGGCTACATTACGGCCATGCCCGAGCACGAGTTTGTGCTGTGGGTGATCGGCGCGCATGCTGCCGACCGTGGCAAGTTTGTCTACGAGCTGCCCGGCAACGTGGTCGAGGTGCACGAGGTGTTCCTGGACGATGCCCTGCGGCTTTCGGGCGAGCAACATGAAGCCAGTTTTAACGACCGTGAGCGCGAGGCGCTACGCCGTCTGGTGTCGCTCTCCAATCCGGACTGGGACGTGTTATTCGATATCTTCCACCGCCGTCGCGTGCATCCGCTCTCGTTTTTGCAGAGCCGCACGTTTATGGATATCTTTCGCGACGTGTGCCTGGCCGAGTATCCCTACACGCCCTTTGCCGATGCATTTCATACCATGCGCTCCATGTTGCTGCCCGTGCTCTACCTGTTGGGCAGCGAGGTGCCGGTGGCCGATGTGTACCATGCCATCTCGACCGGCTACGGTGGCCTGCTCGCCTGCCTGGGCTCAAGCGTTCACCATGCGCCGGTGCTGCTGACCGAGCATGGCATCTATACCCGCGAGCGCGAGGAAGAGATCATTCGCGCCGATTGGGAGGTGCCGTCGTTTAAGGACCGCTGGATTCGCTTTTTCTACCTGCTTTCTGAGGAGATCTACCGCCGCGCCTTCCGCGTGACCAGTTTGTTCCATAACGCCCGCAAGACGCAGATTGATATGGGCTGCGATGCGGACAAATGCCTGGTCATCCCCAACGGCATTCAGTTCGACCGCTTTAAGGACATTCCCTTAAAGCCCGATGACGGCTGGGTGGACATTGGCGCGGTGGTGCGCCTGGCGCCCATCAAGGACGTCAAGACTATGATCTATGCCTTCTTTGAGCTGCACGAGCGACTGCCCAAGGTGCGCCTGCACATCATGGGCGGCGTGGACGACGAAGAGTACGGCGCCGAGTGCCACGCGCTGGTCGATACCCTGGGCGTGCGCGACCTGATCTTTACCGGTCGCGTCAACGTGGTCGAGTACATGGAAAAGCTCGACTTTACTATTTTAACGAGCATCTCCGAGGGCCAGCCGCTCAGCGTGCTGGAGTCGCTTGCCGCGCGCCGTCCCTGCGTGACGACCGAGGTGGGCTGCTGCCGTGAGCTGCTCGAAGGCGCTCCGGGTGACGACTTTGGCGTGGCGGGATTTGTGACGCCGCCCATGTATCGCAAGGGCTTGGCCGATGCCATGGAGCGCATGTGCGTGAGCCGCGCCCGTCGCATTGAGATGGGGGAGCGCGGGCAGCGTCGCGTTGCCACGTACTTTTTGCACGAGCAGATGCTCGCCAACTATCGCGCGCTGTACGACGAGACGGCGTGTGCGTTTAACCTGCCCAGAGAGGGGGAGTAGCCGGTGGCCGGAATCGGTTTTGAGCTCAAGCGCCTGTTTAGGCGCAAGGGCCTGTTTGCCACGATGCGCGCTTACGGCTACGCCGGCATTGTGTGCACGGGCCCGATGCTGTTGGGCGTGCTGCTCCAGGTGGGCATCTTGGTGCTGTGTGGTCTGTGGGGCGTGGGCCGTGCCAACCAGGATCTGCTGGTGTGCATGGTGACCTACACGCTGCTGGCGTCGCTTACGCTCACGAGCTTTTTCTCCATGCCGGTCACACGCTTTTTGGCTGACATGCTCTTTGCCGAGTGCGAGGATGAGATCTTGCCTTCGTTTTGGGGATCTAATGCCATCACGCTCGTTGCGGGCACCGTGCTCTACGGCGCCTTTTTGCTGTTCTCGGGCGCCACACTGCTGCAGGGACTGCTGTGCCTGTGGCTGTTCAACATTATGATCGTCAACTGGAACGGCATGAGCTACCTCACCGCCATCAAGGATTACCGCGGTATCCTGTGCAGCTTTGCGGCTGCCATTGGCGTCGCGTGCCTATGCGCCCTGGCCGCGCTGGCACTGGGGCTGCCGCCGGTCGAGGGCCTGTTGGCATCAATTGCTCTGGGCTACGGCGTCATGCTTGCCTGGGACGTGGTTCTGCTATACCGGTATTTTCCTCAGAGCGACCGCAGCCCCTGGCTCTTTTTGCAGTGGCTCGATCAGTTTATGCCGCTGGCGCTCACGGGCCTGTTAACCAATCTGGGGCTCTTTGCGCACCTGGTGATTATTTGGGCCGGTCCCATTGGCGTGCAGGTCAAGGGCTTCTTTTATGGTGCGCCCTACTACGATGTGCCGGCGCTCATCGCGTTTTTGACCATCCTGGTCACGACCGTCAACTTTGTGGTCTCGGTCGAGGTCAACTTCTATCCGCGCTATCGCGACTACTACAGCCTGTTCAACGACGGCGGCGTGGTGGGCGACATTGTGGTGGCCGAGGAGGAGATGCTCTCCACGCTTAACAGCGAACTGCGCTTTTGTGCGCTCAAGCAGCTGTTTGTGACCGCGGCGGTCATTTCGCTCGAGACCACGGTGCTGTCGGCCCTACCGTTGGGCTTTAACAACCTTATGCACGGGTATTTTCGCGCGCTGTGCGTGGGCTATGGCCTGTATGCCGTGGGTAATACGGTGATGCTCATCTTGCTGTACTTTACCGACTATAAGGGGGCCGTGCTGGCTTCGGGCCTGTTTGCCGGTGTGGCCGGGCTGGCGACTGCCGTGTCGTTGCTTTTGCCGCAGCAGTTTTACGGCTTTGGCTTTTTGTTGGGTGCGGCGGTGTTTTTTATCGTGGCGCTGCTGCGGCTCGATACCTATACCGCTAACTTGCCTTATCGTATCCTGAGCCAGCAGCCCATTGTGGCGACCGACAAAACGGGTTGCTTTACACACCTGGGCCGCTTGCTCGACCGTGCCGAGCAGCGCTATGAGGAAGGTCGCCATAAGGGTGAGCCGCATGGTGCGTTTGAGCGCGCAGTAGTTCACGTGTATCGCAACCATTGGGGAGGTTCTGATGACCGATAGAATGATGTCCCGCCGTCGCCTGTTTGAGGCAGCTGCCGGTGCGCTGTTGCTTTCGGGCTGCTCGGTGCAGGAAGACTCCTCGACCAAAAAGGTCAAAAAGCAGGACAAGATTAAAAAGGCCGAGGCCTCGAATGAGGCCAAACACCTGCGCGACAAGGACGAGCTCTACAAGGTCTACGACGACTCGGGTATTGTGACCATGTACCTGACGGTCTCACGCGGCAACAGCTCCGAGAACACCGACCACAGCTGGGCCGAGATCAACACGTACTCGGTGTATGACTATGCCGACATGGGCGTGACGCGCTATCAGGTTATGGGCCTGCTGCAGCCGGGCGACGAAGACGGCCCGGTGGCCGGCGAGGTTGGCTATGGCGAGGAAGCGCCCAATGCTACCGTGCAGGTGCGCGGTCAGACATCGAGCATGAACTCGCAGAAGAATTACAAGGTGGAGCTCAAAAAGGGCAAAGGTACCTGGCGCCAACAGCGCGCGATTGCGCTCAACAAGCACATGGGCGAGGGTATGCGTTTTCGCAACAAGATGGCCTACGACCTTATCCGTGGGATTCCCCAGATGATGGGCCTGCGCACGCAGTTTGTGCGTCTGTGGGTGTGCGACCAGACCGAAAAGTCCAACGACACCTTTGAGGACTACGGCCTGTTTACGCAGGTGGAGCAGCTCAACAAGACGGCGCTTAAGGCACATGGCCTGGATAAGAGCGGACACCTGTATAAGGTGAACAGCTTCGATTTCCATCGCTACGAGGATACCATTAAGCTCGCCGACGATCCCGACTACAACCAGGCTAAATTTGAGGGCATGCTCGAGATTAAGGGCGATTCGGACCACACCAAGCTCATCGAGATGCTCGATGCGCTCAACGATGAATCGCAAAAGATCGACGACGTGCTCGGCACCTACTTTGATACCGAAAATCTGGTCTATTGGCTGGCGTTTCAGATCTTGACGGGAAATTGCGATACGCAGAACCGTAACTGCTATCTGTACAGCCCGCTTAACTCAAATACCTGGTACTTTTTAGATTGGGATAACGACGGCATGCTGCGTAAGCTGGAGCTTTCTCTTACCGGGTTTTCGGACTACGCGAGCTGGGAGCGCGGCGCAAGCAACTACTGGGGTAACGTGCTGTTTAACCGCGCGTTGCGCAGCAAGTCGTTCCGCAGCGAACTCGACCGTGCCGTCAAGGACTTGCGCTCGTATTTGACCGAGACTCGCCTGACCAAGATGATCAAGCACTACCGCGAGGTGACTGAATCCCTGGTCTTTGCTTCGCCCGATATCGACAATCTGCCTGTCACCAAGGACCAATACGAGCAGATCGCCGCGGCGATTCCCTCCGAGATCGAGGAGAACTACAAGAGCTTTCGCGAGAGTTTTAAAAAGCCCATGCCGTTCTACATCGGCGTGCCGCAGATCGATAACGGTAAGCTGCGCATTAACTGGGATGCGTCCTACGACTTTAAGGCGCGCGACATTCGCTACACTGTAGAGCTAGCGCGCGACTATGCCATAAGCGACGTTGTCTTTAAGGCCGAGGACGTGCTGCTTCCCGAGGTGACCTGCGATGCGCCCGATGCCGGCCAGTATTTTGTGCGCGTGCGTGCCACCAACTCCGACGGCTTTACGCAAGATGCGTTTGACTACTATGTGACTGACGACGGCAAGCACTACGGCATGAAGTGTTTTTACGTGCAAGACGGCGGTAAGGTCGTGGAGGACACGTATGAGGAGGGCTAGCGCGCTGCTTGAGCGCTTGGCGGCTCCGCCTGTGCGTACCACGCAGGAGCGTTACCGCCACGAGCTCAAATATCTCATTAACGAGGGCGAGCACGCCGCGCTTGCCTGTCGCATGGCGCCGGTGTTTAAGCTGGACAAGCATGCGCGGGCGGGCGGCTACACCATTCGCAGCCTGTATTTTGACGACTACTGCAACTCGGCCTACGAGGAAAAAGACGCCGGCATTCTCATGCGCAAAAAGTATCGCGTTCGCATCTATAACGGCAGCGACAAGGTGATTAAGCTCGAGCGCAAAAAGAAGTACGGCAGCTGGATCTACAAGGAGGACGCGCCGCTCACGCGTGGCGAGTTTGAGCAGATTCTGGCCGGTGACTACGACTTTTTGCTGAGGAGCCCCTATCCGCTCTGTCGCGAGTTCTACATCGAGTGTATCTGCAACATGATGCGCCCGCGGACCATCGTGGACTACGAGCGCGAGCCGTGGGTGATGGATGAGGGCACCGTGCGCATTACCTTTGATAGTAACGTGCGTGCCGCGGTGGGAAGCTTCGATATCTTTGACGTGACGCTGCCCGCGCTGCCGGTCCTGGAGCCCGGCAAGCTGGTGATGGAGGTCAAGTTTACGGAGTTTTGCCCGCAGCTGGTGCGCGATTTGGTGCCGCCGGGCGCGGCCGAGCTTACGGCGGTCTCTAAGTACTGCCTGTGTTACGAAAAGACCGCCTACCTGCGCGGATTTAACTACTGGGAATCGGATTTTGGGAACCGAGGGGATATTTAGACCGTGAGCACCAGGGACTATTTTAAGAACTCCGTTTTGGAGGCGTTTGGCCAGGTCGACCCTGCCAAGATCGGCCTGTCGCTGTTCGTGGCGCTCGCCATGGGCATCCTGATCTATTACGTCTACAAGCGCTTTTTTACCGGCGTGGTGTATTCGCGTAGCTTTGCTGTGACGCTTGTGGGCATGTGCGTGCTTACCTGCATGGTCACGCTCGCGATCTCGACGAACGTGGTCATCTCGCTCGGTATGGTCGGTGCTCTGTCTATCGTCCGCTACCGTACGGCGGTTAAGGACCCGCTCGACCTGCTGTATCTGTTTTGGGCCATTACCACGGGCATTACGGCCGGTGCCGGCATGTATGCGCTCGTGGGGCTCACGGCGGTGGTGATCGTGGTGATGATCGCCGGCTTTGCGAGCCACCAGGACAAGGCGCGCGTGTACATGATGGTCATCCACTACACGGGCCAGACCACCGGCGACGATATCGTGCGCGCGTTTGGGCGCACCAAGTTCACCGTCAAGTCTAAGACGATGCGCGGCGACAAAGTCGAGATGGCCGTGGAGGTATTCTCGGACGGCGTGGACATGCCCTATGCCGACGCGATTCGCACGCTCGATGGCGTTGAGGACCTGACCCTCATCCAGTACAACGGCGAGTATCATGGATAACTATGTTCCGGCGTTCTAACGAACGCCGGACCGCTCGACGCTGCGCGGGCATCTGCCGGGCGATCTGCCGCTCAAACCGTCGCTCGCGTACATGAAGTACGCTTCGCTCCTCTTTCGCGGCACCTCGCCACGGCAGCTGCCCGCTCGCTGACGTTTGCTCGACCTGGGTGATATTGATTTATCCGAAGCGCCGTCACGGGTATCATGGTGAAAGCGATTTCAATGACAGGGGTGCTCGTGGTAAAGATGAAAGATGTGGCCGAGTTGGCTGGCGTTTCGAGCGCCGCGGTCTCGCGCTACCTCAACGGTGGATATATCTCGGCGGACAAGGCCGAGCGCATTAAGAAGGCGATTGAGCTGACCGGATACGTGCGGTCCAGCCAGGCTCGCGCGCTGCGCACCGGCTCCACCAGGCTCATCGGCGTCATCGTGCCCAAGATCAACTCGGAATCCGTGAGCCGCATTACCGCCGGCATTGGCCAGGTGCTCGGTTGCCGTGGCTACCAGATGCTGCTTGCCAACACCGACAACGCGGCCGATCGTGAGCTCGAATACCTCGATTTATTCCAAAACCACCCGGTCGATGGCATTGTGCTGGTGGCAACTATGATTACTGACGAGCACCGTCGGGCGATTGAGTCGTGCCGCGTGCCGATCGTGCTGATCGGCCAGAATGTTGAGGGCGCGGCGTGCGTCTATCACGACGATTACGAGGCCGCCTTTGAGCTGGGCCATGCACTTGCGGGTCGCGTGGACGGCAAGATTGCCTATATTGGAGTTACCGATGAGGACCGCGCTGCTGGTTACGACCGCCGTCGCGGTTTTGAGGCCGGCTTGCACGCCGCGGGTAACCCACTCGATGCCGCCTTGATTCGTTTGGGCTCGTTTACGCTCGACTCGGGCTATGGTGCGGCGCGTGAACTGCTTTCCGTCGCTCCCGATGTTTCGTTTATCGCCTGCGCGACCGACACCATGGCGGCGGGCGCGCTGCGTGCCATCGATGAGGTTCGCGGCACGGGCGAGGGCATGCACCGCGTGAGCGGTTTCGGCGACAACGCGTTTTTGCGCGCGCTGACGGGCGGCATTCCCACCGTGCATTACGGCTACCTGACCAGCGGTGTCGAGGCGACCAATATGTTGCTCAACACGCTCGATGGCGCGGAGGGGGAGAACGGCCTAAAGACGCTCAAGCTCGGCCATCAGTTGATGAATGTCTAGGTCTTGATCGTGCCTGCCCGCCTTTGAGTCCCCCGTTTTTTGTCCCAAAACTACCATTCGCCGCCTTTTTCCTGCCGTTCACCCTACTATGAAAACGATTACAGACATATGAAACTGAAATCGATTACAGTGTAAGTGTCAAAGATGGCCGGGTGCACGTGCGCCCGTTTGAGGAAAGGGAAGTCATGGACTACCGCAAATCAGCCCAAGAGGTGCTCGACAACATCGGTGGCGCCGGCAACGTTGTTTCGGCCGCACACTGCGCCACGCGTCTGCGCCTGGTGATTGCCGATAACGCCAAGGTCGACAAGGAGGCCCTCGAGAATATCGACGGCGCCAAGGGCGCCTTTGAGGCCCAGGGCCAGCTCCAGATTATTTTTGGCACTGGCACCGTCAACAAGGTCTACGACGAGTTCATCGCGCTCAGCGGCGTCGAGGCTGCCACCAAGGCCGAGGTCAAGGAGGCCGCGGCGCAGCAGCAGAACATCTTTATGCGCGCCATTAAGGTACTCGGCGACGTCTTTGTCCCCATCATCCCCGCCATCGTGGCTTCGGGCCTGCTGCTGGGCATTATGAGCGCCCTCAACTTTATGGCCTCCAACGGCTTTATCGCGCTCGACACCAATAACTTTATTTATAAGATTGCCGATCTGGTCTCAGGCACGTCCTTTGGCATTCTGCAGATCCTGATCGGTTACTCCGCCGCTAAGGCCTTTGGCGCCAACCCGTATCTGGGCGCCGTCGTCGGTGGTGCATTCATCAACTCCTCGCTGCAGAGCGCCTATACGGTTGCCTCCGAGGGCGTGCAGACCATGGTCACCGTCATCCCCGGCGTGTACAGCTTTGAGTGGGTCGGCTATCAGGGTCATGTGATCCCCATCGTCATCGCCTGCGCCATTCTCGCCTTCCTCGAGAAGCGCCTGCACAAGATCGTTCCTGAGATGTTCGACCTCTTTGTGACTCCTCTCGTCTCCGTGTTCGTGACCGTGCTCGTGACGCTCGTTGCCGTCGGCCCCATCTTTGTCTGGGCCGAGAACGCCATCCTCGGTCTGATCCAGGCCCTGCTGACCCTGCCCTTCGGCATCGGTTCCTTTATCATCGGCCTGTTCTATGCCCCCACGGTCGTTACGGGTATTCACCAGATGTACACCGCCATCGACCTGGGCCAGCTCGCCCAGTACGGCGTGACTTACTGGCTGCCCATCGCCAGCGCTGCCAACATCGCCCAGGGTGGTGCCGCGCTCGCCGTTGCCTTTAAGACCCGCGATGCCAAGATCAAGGGCCTGGCGCTTCCTTCGGCCCTGTCCGCCTTCATGGGCATTACCGAGCCTGCCATCTTCGGTGTGAACCTGCGCTTCTTTAAGCCCTTCATCGCCGGCTGCATCGGCGGCGGTTGCGGTGCCCTGGTCTGCGCGCTCACTTCGCTGGCCGCCTCCGGCACGGGCGTTACCGGTATCTTCGGTATCCTGCTGTGCCTGGCCCAGCCCGTGCAGTACGCGATCATGTTTGCGGTCGCCGCGCTGGTTTCCTTTGGCGTCTCGTTTGTCCTGTACAAGGACGAGCCCAAGGCTTCCGAGCAGGCCTAAGAGCTTTTGATTGAGGGAATGCCCGCGGGTTGTATGCTCACGGGCGTTTCCTGTATCTGGTGCCGTTCTCTGGCGCCTTGTTACTTTCGATCCGTTAGGACTTTGATATGTCTAATGCACTTGGTCGCGATCTTGCAAAGCTGGTTGCCGCCGTTGACGCCGCCGCCACTGAGTGCGGTTATGGCGCGTATGGCCAGCGCTTCCATATTATGCCGCCGGCGGGTTGGCTCAATGACCCCAACGGTCTCTGCCAGGTGGGTGGCGTGTTTCACGCGTACTTCCAGTATGCCCCGTTTGATGTGAACGGCGGCGTAAAGATGTGGGGCCATGCCACAAGCCGCGACCTTATGAACTGGGAATATGTTGGCGCGCCGCTGCTTCCCGACGAGCCGTTCGACTGCCATGGCGTGTATTCGGGCTCCGCGCTTGCCGAGGACGGCCGCATTCGCGTACTGTACACAGGCAACGTTAAGCTTTCCGATGCGGACGGCACGTACGACTACGTCAATACTGGCCGCCGCGCCGATACCGTCTATGTGGAGAGCGTTGATGGCCTTGCCGGTCGGGAGTTCAGCCAAAAGCGCGTGGTGCTGGCGTCCGAGGATTATCCCGACGATCTGACCTGCCACGTGCGTGATCCCAAGGTGTGGCGCGATGATGATGGGCGTTACCACATGGTGCTGGGCGCGCGTCGTCGCGTGGACGGGCCGCATGTCGAAAGCCGTTTTTGTGCGATGCACGGCGAAGGTGCCGGGCGCGATGTGGGCGAGATCTTGGTGTATGGCTCGGCCGATATGCTGAGCTGGGAGCTCGAAAGCCGCGTTTCCACGCCCGAGCGCTTTGGCTTTATGTGGGAGTGCCCGGGATACCTTGAGCTTGAGTCGGATGGCGGTGTACCGGCGAAGTGGCTGTCCTTCTCGCCCCAGGGTCTTGAGGGCGGTCGTTGGGACCGCGGCAATGTGTATGCCGCTGGCTACATGCCTGTATTGGGCGACATCACTGGTGGCAAGGACGCTTATGAGCTGGGCGAGTTCCGCCTGTGGGATGCCGGTTTTGACTTCTATGCGCCGCAGGAGTTTACGTCCGAGGATGGTCGCCACATTCTGATCGGCTGGATGGGCATGCCCGATGAGCCGACCTATGGCAACGCGCCCACCGTGGCGTGTGGCTGGCAGCACTGCATGACGGTGCCGCGTGAGCTTACAGCCGGCGCCGGCGGCGTGGTGCTGCAGCAGCCGGCTCGCGAGATCGAGCGCCATTATGCCTCGGTGCGTGTGGGGCAGGGCTCGTTGGAGGTTGCCGACGATACCTGCTTTGACGTTGTTGTTGACGGTGTCGATGGCGCGTTTACCGCGACCGTTGATGACGAGCTGAAGCTGGAGTTTGTGCCCGCCGAGGGCGAACTGCCCTCGCGCTTTGAGATGCGATTTACCGATGAGGGTCGCGCTTCTGCCGGCTGCGGTCGTACCGTGCGTTGGGAGCCCGTCGACGAGGTTCGTAACGTGCGCATTGTTGGCGATGTCTCGTCGGTCGAGGTGTTCGTGAATGATGGCGCGCTCGTGTTTTCGACGCGCATCTATCCCGAGGCCTATGGCGTGACCGTTGACGCTCCGGGTGCGAGCGTTAACTATCACACGCTCATCATCTAGGAGAATCGTCGCATATCGGCGCTATACTGCAGCCGTTGCCCACGATGCGGGGAACACCCGCATCGTGGGTTTATGTTATGAAGGGACGGTGTCGTATGGGCGTACAGCAGCTTGAAGAGGCCTGGGCTTTGAGGGCCGGCGCCCGTGAGGCGTTGTTGCTTGTGGCCTCGCATGTGCCGGCGGCGTTGTCGCTGTTGGGGATTGTGCGCCCCGGTGACCGCCTGGTTGCGTTTGCCGATGACTTTGCCGATGCGTTTGCGCGCAGCTTTGATGGCTGCGATGTCGCGCTGGTGGGCTCGCCAGCCGTCGAGGCGTTTGTCGCCGCGTCCGAGAACTTTGATGCTTCGCTTGATGCTGAGGGGCCGCACCTATGGTGGTTTGTGAACTCCATCGGCGGGTTTGGTCTGCGTGTGCCTGACCTTCGCGCTCTGAGCCGCTCGGCGCGTGGGGCTCATGCGCTGCTGGTTGTGGACAACACTGTGGCGTCGGCTTTTGGCTGCGATCCACTGCGTTTGGGTGCCGTCCTGTCGCTTGAGGCGCTCGATCGCGTGTGCGCCGGCAAGGCTCCGCGCAAGCTCGTTGCCGCTTCGGTGGCGCGCTCGCAGCTCAAGCGCCATCGTGTGGATGCCGCGGCTGAGTGCGCGCATGCCCTGCTTGAGGGCCGTGGCTTGGCCAAGCTTGATTTGACTGCTGACGAGGCCGGTGTGCTGGAGCGCGGGCTGGACTCGCTCGATGTCCGCATGCAGGCGCATTTCGATCGCGCCCGTGCGCTAGCCGAGTATCTGGCCGCCAACGAGATGGTGCGCAGCGTGCGCTATCCCGGACTGAGCTCGCATCCTGATCATGCGGTTGCAACGGGAATCCTCGAGCACGGCTTTGGCCCGGCAGTTGAATTTGATCTTATCGAGCGCAGTGCGGGTGATTTCTTCGATGCTTTGCCGGGGGAGTTTCGTACATCGCCCGCCGGCGGCGCAACGACGCGCCTCTCGGCCACGCGCGGCAAGCAGGGGAGCACCATCCGCCTCTTCGCCGGCACCGACGACCCCTTGATCGTGGCCGCCACCCTAGACAACGCCCTCCGATGATTTTTCTGGGACGGGGATTAAAAAATCATTAGGGATTATTCTGGGACGGGGATTAAAAAATCATTAGGTACACAATGATTTTTTAAGGCTCTGTTAGACCAGGATTGACATACATGTGTCCCCACGGTGCCATATCTTTGA
>OBKN01000157.1_pt1 | contig 39976 bp, 53 predicted proteins | sample 1519931 | NCBI WGS metagenome assembly OBKN01 (sample SAMN04209254, study PRJEB22552) | human gut metagenome | biome: gut; material: feces | host: Homo sapiens | place: USA: Oklahoma
TGGAGGATATACCTGTTCCCATTCCGAACACAGAAGTCAAGCTCCATAGCGCCGATAGTAGTTGGGGGATCGCCCCCTGTGAGGGTAGGACGTTGCCATGCTTTCTTATTCCGGCATAGCTCAGTTGGTAGAGCACCTGACTGTTAATCAGGCTGTCGACGGTTCGAGTCCGCCTGCCGGAGTTTTTTAAACTAAGAGTATTAGTTTATGGCCCGTTGGTCAAGTGGTTAAGACACCGCCCTTTCACGGCGGTAACATGGGTTCAAATCCCGTACGGGTCATTTTGCCGGTTTAGCTCAGTTGGTAGAGCATCGGTATCGTAAACCGAGGGTCACTGGTTCGAGTCCAGCAACCGGCATCCAGAGTACTTTGAGTCTGTAGTGATACAGGCTTTTTTTGTTTAATTATAGACAGCGAACAGCTTGGCAATTGCATTGTTGAGAACCAAGGCAGGCAATTGCATCATGTACAAGTTTATCTATGACTGTATCGTCCCTATGGCAACCTGTGGACATAAAAGACATTGGTAATTAGACGACCGCTGCTTGATTACAGCTTCGGATGGTCAGGCAAGTTGTTTTTTTATCTATGTAAATTGTGGTCTGAAATCCGTTAGGTTTTATAGCTCACAAGCCACTGACTTTAGCCGGTGGTGGTTGACAACAGACATCATTTTGCAGTTATGGTAACTGGTTATTAAAATAGCGGTGCATATCCAATAACCTGAGATAATGATGCTATCTCGGGCTATTTGTGTACACACCGCTGTTTTAACGACCGCTTACAAATCAAATTTGTCATCAGATTGCTTGAACGACCCAATGAGCAACCCTTCAATAATCAATATCTGAAAAAAGTATTGCGTATTTCTTCGATGTTGCGTGTTTGAGTCAGACAAAGCATCAGTAAGATTCTGGCTTTAAACGGGGTTAAAGTATTGGAGCCGATAAAGTGGTTCTTCGGGTCAAAAATTTGCTCATCAAAAACGATTGAGTGCGGAACGCGGGAACTTCTGACGATAACTATGCCGCTTTCAGCTAATTCATCAAGTTTTTGCATCCATGCCTGAGAATAATTGCCGCTGCCGGTTCCGATGACGACAATCCCATCGCAATCGTGTTTTAGCGCATCCAGAATATCGGTGTCGGATCCTGCATAATACGTTGCCATCTTAACTTTAGGAAAAGCGTCAAATTGTTTGCTGCAAAACTTGGAACGCAGCGTGTGTTTTGTCGTTGGATGATTCGTGATGAAGACATCAGCATCGCGCATATATCCCAATGCTGCCTGTTCATTCAGACCAAAAGCATCTATTTTATGATTGTTTGTTTTTGCAATGTTGCGTGCAGAATAGATCGTGCTTGAAAACAGACACATGACGCCGCAATCGTGGGCCTTTTCATTTGCCGCAAGAGCAATGGCCTGAAAAAGATTGAACGGACCATCGGGACTCGTTGCGGTGGCAGGACGCATTGCTCCGGTCAAAACAACGGGTTTTTCAGTCGCAATCGTCAGATTAAGAAAATAAGCGGTTTCTTCAATCGTGTCGGTTCCGTGAGTAATGACGATTCCGTCAACGTCAGGACGTTTTGCCTGCTCGTTAATGGTATTGCGCAGTTTTATCCAGTATCGTTCGTTCATTTCGTTTGAATCGACCGAAATGAGCGGAACCATTTCAATTTCAGCCAGATTATTAATCTGAGGAATGGTCTCCAGAATATCGCTGACGTCAATCGTACCTGCACGATATTCTGTTGTGCGACCATCTTCTCCGCTTCCGGCAATCGTGCCACCGGTAGCAATTACGATAATTTTTTTCATTTGCTTTTGGGCGAGTTTCCAATATTTTCGAATATTGTGGCATCATTTCGCAATACCTCGCCTTCCCCTTTCTTATTGGTCGATGATAACGCGGATGAACATTGTCTTGAAATCGTGATCATCGACTGGTTTAATTTTTAACAATCTCATATTACCTTAAATGATGTCTTCTATAATGCAAAATTAGTAATAATTTAGAAGATTTTTATTAAATTCAGTCGATAAAGTCAAAATGGTTAAAATCAACCTTTGGAATTAAATGAACGTTAAATCGAGCAATAAAAAATTGCATCCGCGTTAATTGCGGTTAGATTGAAATGAAAAAAACGTTAAATAAGACTCAATTTATAAAAGATAAAATATGAATCAGCTTGACCCTATGTTATATGATTAATATAATTATAAGCATTGAGTAAAAACTCAATCATTTAAAGTGGTTTTAGACAGCAGTTATTCGTCTGGAGGAATTTTTATGGATAATAAACCACAGGATGTCTCATTCTTTGGTCACCCACGTGGATTGGCCACGCTTTTTTTCACGGAAATGTGGGAAAGATTCAGTTACTATGGAATGCGCGCCATCCTTTTGTTCTACATGTACTACTCGGTCGCAGAAGGCGGACTTGGATTTGACAAGACCACGGCTGCGTCAATCATGTCGATTTACGGATCGCTTGTTTATCTTTCAAGCGTTATTGGAGGTTTTTTGAGCGACCGTGTCTTGGGAAGCAGAAAAACGGTCTTTATTGGCGGAGTTTTGATCATGTTTGGTCATATTGTTTTAGCAACGCCTTTTGGCAGAGTTGCGCTGTTTGTTTCGATCGCATTGATCGTTATCGGTACGGGGCTGCTCAAGCCAAACGTTTCAGGAATGGTCGGCGACTTATACAGCGATACCGATCCGAGACGCGATGCCGGCTTCAGTATTTTTGTCTTCGGCATTAATATGGGCGCTTTCATTGCGCCGATTGCAGTCGGATATTTAGGACAAAACGTCAACTTCCACCTTGGATTTTCGCTTGCAGCAATCGGAATGTTTTTTGGACTTGTTCAATACGTGATGGACGGCAAGAAGTATCTTTCAAACAACAGTCTTTACCCAAACGATCCGATTGAAGGCGAAGAGTTGAAAAAAGTCGCAGTCAAATCAGGTTTAGGTGCCGTTTTGCTCATCTTGATCCTGATCATAATGCAACTTTTTGATGCTTTGAATATCACGAACATCATCAACTTGATTACCGTTATCGCTGTTCTTATTCCGGTCTACTACTTCGTCATGATGCTTGGAAGCAAGAAAACGACCAAAGCAGAACGTTCGCGCATTTTCGCCTACATTCCTCTTTTCCTGGCCTCAATTCTCTTTTGGTCAATTGAAGAACAAGGATCGGTCGTTTTGGCATTATTTGCAAACGAACAAACTCGTCTGACGATTTTCGGGCATGCTTTTCCTTCAAGTTTGTTCCAAAGCATGAATCCGTTGTTCATCATGATTTATGTTCCGTTCTTCGCCAAACTGTGGACGAAACTCGGCAAAAGACAACCGTCATCTCCGGTCAAGTTTTCATATGGACTGTTCTTTGCCGGAATTTCGTTTGTTTGGATGATGATTCCGGGAATGGCTTTCGGGACGTCCGCAAAAGTCAGTCCGCTTTGGCTGATCATGAGCTGGGCACTCGTAATTTGTGGTGAAATGCTGATTTCACCGATCGGGCTTTCGGTAACTTCAAAACTTGCTCCGAATGCATTCAAGGCACAAATGATGAGCATCTGGTTCTTAAGCGATGCAGTTGCGCAGGCACTTAACGCGCAGATCGTGCGTTTATATTCTCCCGAAACGGAAGTCATGTACTTCGGCGTTGTCGGCATCATTACGATTGTCTTTGGAATCTTGTTGCTGATTCTTGCACCAAGAATCAAGAAATTGATGCTGGATGTAAAATAAACTAGTTTTCAGCCGGGAATTTTCCCGGCTTTTTTGATAAATTCAGTAAAGAAACAGCTTTTGCAAAAAAGAGTTTGGGGCGAAAAAGGCGGTTATTTCGCGTTTTCAGGCGTTTTTTTTAAATAATATTCAAAAAAATCGAAAAAAGACTTGCATTAAGCTTTCAAACACGTTATTATATTTAAGTCGGGTGCGATAAGGCATCAGATGTTCAAGGTAATGGAAGGGTAGCGAAGTCTGGCTAAACGCGGCGGACTGTAAATCCGCTCCTTCGGGTTCGGTGGTTCGAATCCACTCCCTTCCATTGCATGATAGGGATATAGTTTAAAGGTAGAACTACGGTCTCCAAAACCGTCGGTGTGGGTTCGATTCCTACTATCCCTGCCATGATGGCGGTAGTGGCGAAGTGGTTAACGCACCGGATTGTGGCTCCGGCACGCGTGGGTTCGATTCCCACCTACCGCCCTTTATTGGGGTATAGCCAAGCGGTAAGGCAACGGTTTTTGGTACCGTCATGCACTGGTTCGAATCCAGTTACCCCAATTGAGATATTTCATATCTCGTGAAAAAAGAATGGCGGTATAGCCAAGCGGTAAGGCAGAGGTCTGCAAAACCTTCATCACCGGTTCGATTCCGGTTACCGCCTTCGGTCGCTTGACAAATGCGGCCAGACTTGGTAAAATATATTTTGTTGTTATGCCGGTGTGGCGGAATTGGCAGACGCGCTGGACTCAAAATCCAGTGTCCGTTGAGGACGTATCGGTTCGACCCCGATCACCGGTATTATAAGTAATTTTTAAATGTGTTAAAAGCCCGTTTGACGGGCTTTTTTCTTTGTAGTTGTAACTAAAAAGAGCTAAAAATCTTGAAGTTGTTGCAATTTTGTTGCAATCGTTTTGTTTTGCTCAGCTTCATATTCTTGTATAAGATATGCATATTTCTTCATAGTGATGGTCAGATCACTGTGTCCGAGCCTTTTGCTGATGGCATATAGATCCACTCCCTGATAGAGCAGATAAGCAACGTGTGAGTGGCGTAAACTGTGAAAATGATATCCTGCTTTGTTTAAGCCCGATTTAGACATCAATTTGCGCAACGCTTTGTTTACGGCATTGCTAGTAGGGATTTCTCCACGTTGATTTGCAAATACCATAATGTTTCCGTTAGATCTAAGTTGCTTAAGGATTGTCAATAAGCCTGAATTAACTGCTATAACGCGGTTAGATGCCTTGCTTTTCGTTTCTTTAAGTTCGCGCTGCACATAGCTATAGGATTTGTTAATGCTGATGGTTTGATGCATGAAATCGATGTCCTTCCACGTTAGTCCTGCTATTTCACCTAATCTTGCCCCGGTATAAATGGCAGTTATAATCATGTACAAGCTGGTATAGCGTGGGTCCAAATTTTCGGTTGCTGTCTGAATCAGTGTTTGGATTTCGTTGAAATTAAGATATTCTATCTGTCTTGTTTTGGTGCGATCATATGCTAGTTCTGCACCAATGGTGAAATCTTTCTTTATCAATTCGTCGTACAATGCAGATTTAACGCATCCCCGTACATAAATGCTTATTTCCGACATCATCTCCTTACTGTGATTAGCTCCATAGTCGTTCAGAAAGGCCTGGTACTTCTGCCTGGTCATGTCAGATAGCGTGGTATCGGGGAAGTGGTCATGCAGAATTTTATCGACATGCAGATACTTACGATAAGTGCTTGGGGCGACTTTACCGCTTTTATAAGTTTCATGCCATTCAGTAAAATAATCCGCAAACAGTTTTTCTTTTTTCTCGATTGAATCTTCAGATTCGATTCCTTGGGCAAAAGCTTTGGCTTCGTTTTTGGTTGCAAATCCCGCTTTGTAAACTTGCTTCAGTTTTCCGTTTTCGCGTCTGGAAACACGTACTGACCAACCAGTTTTTGTTTTTTTGTAACTAGCCATGGTATTTCCTCCTTTTAAATGATAAAATAGAGTATACAAATAGCGCACCACTAGGTGTTACTTTTTTGGTAACCGTGTCCCGTCTGATTGGCGTTAGGGGGATGCGGTTTTTTGTATGCTTAATTCTTCAATCCAGATTGTGTTTTGCTTGTCAAAGCGTCATTGGTAAACTGCAGTGTGACAGTACCGCCTTTTGTCCCGGTTAACCAGATGGCAGTCACAGTCTTTTCGCCACTGACCATCATTTCATCCAGGCCGTCCGGTTCGCCGAATTTTGCGACGATATCACTATAGGTGGCGCCGTCTGCAATGCCGTTGAAGCCGTCCAGATTCATCTTTGTCTTGCGCGCAAATTTAAAACCGTCAATGTCTTTTGAAACAACCTTGTCATCGTTGAACTGAACATTGATGCTGACATTGCCCTTGGTCCAAATATAATCCTTGACCTTGATGCCCTGATCATTGGTAGTGGACGTCGTGGACGGCTTACCCAGTGACTTTTCAACGTCTGCAAGAGCGTCGCCGCCATCGCCATGGTTCATCAGGTCGCCGACCTTGATGGCATCAAACTTCTTTCTGAATTCAGCGTTCTCGGAAATCGTTTTGTCGGCATCGTTTGATTTTTTGGAAGAAGCAGCTGAAGACGAATCAGACGATTTAGAACCGTCACCACCGCCTAAAGCACCACCGGCACAGATAATCACAATGACTACCAACAGCCAGAATCAAACCTTTTTGTAAAACGGCTTTTTTTGCACGTACACGTTGCCGTTTTCATCTTTAATCTTCTTGGACATAGCATGTCCTCCTTTTTACATAAGTATTGAGATAGCTTTTAATGACATCGACTCTGTTGGTCAGACACTTTAAATCTGTGACAAGATTTTCTCGACGACCGGGGCGTATCTCAGAGACAGATGCCGGTTTTCAAGGAAAACAATCGGATTGACACTGGAACTCTCCAGTGCGTTTTCCGAAAGATACTCCTTGACCTCTTCCTGAAGCATAAAGCTTACCGCTTCGGCTTCCATTTTTGAGTGCGCCGCCTTAGTGCAGTTATATAATCCGGAGTAGTCAGCCTGACGAGCATGTCCGAGTTCGTGTAGTATCACTTCGAATTGTTCCTGCTCGGATAACCGGCTGTTGACCACCACCATTCTGCAGACTGGTATGTAGTAGCCTTTTCCATCCAGGCAGTCACTGTAGGCCACTGTAACACCATATTTATTTTCTATTTCCAAGCGTTTCAGGACGCATCACTCCTTTTTATTATTGAGGTAACCCTCTATAATGCCGCGCAGCACTTCCCTGTCGTTATCAGTTACGGGTTTTCCGTCGTAACTCATGACGGAATCGAGTGCTTCTTCGATGGTCAGATCGGTTTTGCCAGAGTTTCTTCTATTAAGGAGATAATCTACGGAAACGCCAAAATAATCAGCCACTTTTTCTAAATCGCGTGCCTTAGGCTCAGACGTTTTCCACCTATAAAACAGATTTGAACTGAATCCTAGGTCGATTGCCACCTGTTGAAGAGACTTGTCATGTTTTTTGGCAAGTTTTTTTATTATCTCAAATGTTGTCATATCAACGTTCCTCGCGCTTTCCACAAGAAAATTACACGAAAGTATAAAAAATACATTGACTATTTATACGAAACGTAATAATATAATCTTGTAAGTTATCTAGTAAGTAATTTCGGTAGAAAAAAATGAAGAGAATAAAGGCTCAAAGTCCAAAGAAAGCCTTTGTTCTCGCTTATTTATCACGATTTCATTTTATAACTTCGTATAAAAATAGTCAACTATTTTATACGATTTTTCTATCATTTCTACTTACAATTTTGCTTATCCAAGTTCGGGAACGTATTTCCGGTTAAATGAGGCCTAGGGCGGGGCCGCTAACTAGCTTCGTCGGTACTAGACACCGACGATTACAAATAACACGCCTAGTAATCAGCTTGGGTTTGTTTGTTCTTTGAAAATTTAACGGCAGGCACCGCCGGAGCCAAGAGTGCCACCTGTCAGGGATCATATCCGAGCGGGGGGAGACCTTCCTGCCATGACGAGAACTGCCCTGATAGTTGTCGAAACGGGGTTAATGCCCCGTCTGCATGGGTCGGTCACCATGCACTGATGAGACAGACTAAGGAGGTGGCTGTTATGCCAGAGACCTTAAATGGAAGGCAAAAAATCAAAGCATATCTTGACGCAAATGACATATCGATTGCATCGTTAGCAACGATGTACGGGATGTCTAAGCAAGATTTGTCAGATTATTTAGCGGGCCGCAAGAGAAATCCGCAAGCAAACAGAGTGATTTTAAAGATCATCTCTGACTTTAAGCTTAGCTAAGGGAGGCATCAGAAAATGAACGAACTGAAAGTTTTAGGTAAAGAAAGAGTTGGCGCTTTTGAATTTACCGGAATCGAGGGTGGTTTCGGTGAAGATAAGAAAGCAATGTTGGTTAGAGATATTGCGGTTATTCATAACTTAGAAACGAGAACCGTAAATCAAACGATTAATAGAAATATCAAACGTTTTAAAACTGGGATAGATATTCTTGATCTAAAACAAATCACACGCAGTGATGTGTTTTCAGAATATGGATTTACCAAAGCTCAGTGGGGGAACGCTAACAACATCTACATGCTGTCTGAACGCGGCTATGCAAAGTTGCTTAAAATCTTTGAAGACGATACCGCATGGGATATTTACGATGATCTGGTTGACAACTATTTCAACATGCGCCAAGCGGTCAAGACAGACAACAAAACACTGGTTGCCAACAAACGATTAACGATTATGGAAGAAAATGCAAAAACGCGTAAAGCAAATTTGCTTTACAAGATTGCAATGGCTACTGAATCTCAATCTTCAGCGCAATCAATGCTCGCTTTGGCAGCTAAGGAACTGACAGGTGAAATGACTATCCCCGTCATGAAACGCAAGGAATACTCTGCTACGGAAGTAGGCGAGAAATTGGGAATCTCTGCGCAAAAAGTAGGCAAGATTGCAAATCAGCTCGGCATAAAGGCCGAACAGCCTGGTCAAAACAGATTCGGCAGATGGGCCAATTCAAAATCACGATACAGTGACAAAGAAGTGGCGCAATGGCTTTATTCGGAAGACGGGCTGAGTGCAATCAGGAAGGGGATGATTAAATGAGTGAAAAAAATAAGAAAAGACAAGGGTGGCTTAAATGAATTTATCGAAAACGAAAAAAGCCGTCACTGTAATTAGCGACGACCGAAATAAAGCGGTGTTAGAGATGACCGCAAAATTTGTAAAAGTGATTATAAAACCTATTTATAGGTGAGGTATCTGCTATGGATAGCAAGCTTTATGTAACGTTATTATTATGGATTCTACTAGCTTACGCCAATTTTAAAGTAAGTGAATACAAGGGGAGACCGGATTTTGTATTCTCAACAATTACGGTACTGATAGTAATTCTAATTAATGAAATAATTTAATGATATTAAAAGGCCTATAAGTATAATAAGTAACTCAATAGCGCCGTTTTTAGAAAAAAAGTATATCTTAATCAGATGAGAAAAACTTGAATATTGTTTAGTGTTTATTCGATAATATCTGCTTCTTTTTGGAATGCCAATTAGTGACGTTACTTGCTCATACTGTTTATCGAAAGTTGAAGAAAAAGCAAACCACAATTCTTGTAAGTTACCATCGTAATTGCCACTAAACATCCACAATGCGTAGATTTTTAAAGATGGATAATAGTATCCATTTGACTTTTGCAAGATAGAGTATATTTCTCTACCTAGCCTTTTAATTTCGTAGTCGGAAAGCGACTTATCGTAAAATTTATTTTCGATTAGTTCAAATATTTCGTGATAAGCATTTTCAAATGTTATTCTAGCGGTTACTTGTTTTTCGGTTTTAGTAGCATAAAACCCACCAACAATAGCACTTAAAAAACCTACGAGAGCTGTTATTAGAGTTGATACAAGACTGTTCATAAGGGACCTTCTTTCGAAAAATAGTAAATAAACAATTTTAGGAGGCTGCTTATTTGCTAAAGAGAATATATCAAAAATAATACCTATTGTCAATATATAGACAGTTAAATGGAGGATGAACACAATATGTTGTGGGATAAGATACAAAAGATATTGTCGGAAAAGGACATGAGTATTAATCAGCTGTCATTGAAGATGGGGTTGTCTAAAAACAACAGGACAGTGTATCAGTTGCGGAACGGGAAGATAAAAAAGCCTAGTTTTGAATTAATGTGCAAAATAGCAGATGCGTTGGATGTCAGTTTAGATATTTTTAAAGAATAGGAGGATTTAGTATGTCGCCAATAAAAATAACGGTTGACCAAGAATATGTCGAAAACTTGGTTAACAGCAGAATTGATGATCTGCTTAATCAAGATTTGTTGGGCATTACATGGTCGCTCGACGAATTCCGCAAAAAGTGTTGTGGAAACAAAAGCCGAGCGTGGGTAGCGCTCTATATCTTCTCGAAATTCAGCAACGAGATTACCGGGCCTGATGGCTGGCTGATCCGTGCCAACGCCCGTGGTCAGCAAAACATAATCTTTGCCAAGCCGGCAAAGGAATGGATGGAAGAAAACCGCCAGCGGATTGACTGGCGGGCGAAGTTGCCAAGATAAGGAGATGAAAAACGTGGAAATAGGAAAAGAAAAGGCCGTCATGGTGCCTGCCAGTACCATGGGTTTGTTGCTTGCCATGGCTAGTAACACGAAATGGGAAACAGAAAATAGTGCATGGCTCGTTGCCGCTGTAACTTCACATGTCAATGATCCTGATGCAGAAAAAGAGCTGCTAGCTTACATTGCAGCGTTTTGTACTTTGGAGACACAAGCCCGTGGTGAAGATGCCAAAAAGCTGATAGACATCACAAAGAAGACGTACGGAGACGAAATGCTTAAGAGGGTACTTGGGAAAATCAAAGAAATCGAAAACGTAAGGAAGAAAAGGAGGAACAAAAAATGAACGTGTTAGCAAATAGCACTTGCCCGTTGCTGCTGTGCATCCTGGGCATTATCGTTGGAGCCGTCTACGGGCACGTGGTAGTAGGGCTGATGATAGGGGCTATTGGGTGTTTGTGGGGGTGTGAAGATGAGAAAGGAGGTGAGTGAGATGGAATACAAGAAGGAATTCTGCTTGATGGTAGACCCTAAGACCGGTAATCCCCGTCTTGTCGAACCGTCAGATGATCCGGAGGAAATTGTAAAAGCCTTCATGAAGCAAGCCAAGAAACCGCATAGTTTGCTTTGGGCCTTGGACGAGCTGGTAGTTAAAGACTGGCGGAAATGGAGCCAAGTAAGACAAGAATTGTGGGACACATTGGAAGAACTGGACGAGTTAGGATACTAAAAAAACCGTCCCTTGAAAGAAGGAACGGCCCGAAATTTTAAAACTTAAAACGTGTTTATTATAGCACAAAAACAGGAGGAAATAAAAATGAATCTTTTTGACTTAAATGACAATTACAGAAAAGTCGAAGCACTTTTTGATGATGGCGCTGACGTCTCTGAAAAAGCGTTGAAAGATACGCTTGAAGCGATTGGTGAAGCAAGAGACACCACGCTTGACCACATCGCATTCTTGATTGAGCGCAACACCGCAAAAGGCGACTTTTATGCCAAGAAAATCAAAGAATTGCAATTGGCGAAGAAATCCGCTGAGAATGCGGTGAACCGCCTTCAAGCTTACATGACATCTGCTATGGATGATGCAGGTCTGAAGGAGTTGCAGACCGAGAATCACGTACTAAAGCCACGCAATTACAAGGAGAGCGTGGTTGTCGATAACGCGTCAGCAATTCCGGACCAGTTCATGGTCACGAAGACGACCGTTACACTAAGCAAAATGGCAATTTACAAGGCGCTCAAAACCGGCAAAGAAGTGAAAGGGGCTCACCTTAAGACGAACCGGAAGACCGTGATTAAGTGACATTTGAACTAAGAGACTATCAGAAGGAGTGCTTAGATAACGTCTACCGCTCTTTGAGAAAAGGCAACAAATGCATTGTTGTTCAATCTCCGCCAAGAACCGGTAAAACAGTTGTCATGGCAGAAATTGCAAGGCGGACAACTGCCAAGGGGAACAGGATTCTGTTCATCGTCCACCGTAAAGAGATTGTAGATCAGGTCAAGCGAACCTTTGCCGAACAGAACGTAAAGCCGGAATTCTGCCAAATCGGCATGGTCCAGACCTTTACAAGAAACATCGGCAAGCTAGCCAAACCGGACGTGATCCTTGTTGATGAAGCGCATCATGCTTTGGCAAAAACCTACATGAAAGTTCTCGACGCATTCCCGAATGCGGTTAAGCTGCTGTTTACGGCAACCCCCGTCAGAATGGGACGACTGCAGCTCGATCAGATTGCAACTGACATCGTAGAAGGCAAACAAATCCAAGAACTGATGGATACAGGGTTTCTCGCACCCTTCCGTTATTTTGCCCGTAAAAAAATTGATGATGACAAGCTCAAAAAATCGTCAACAGGTGATTTTACAGTCGGATCGATGACGGATGCTATTGAAAAAGGCATTTATCAATCCGTTGTAAGTGAATACCGCAAACGAGTTGACGGCCAGCAAGCGGTGGTTTACTGGTTCAGCGTACAGACGGCCAAACTATGTGCGCAAGCGTTCAAGGATGCGGGAATATCAGCCGAAGAAATCGACGGCGATACGCCGCCGGATGTCAGAGACCGGATAGTCGATGATTTTCGAGACGGCAAGGTCAAAATTCTGACGAACGTCAACCTTTTTACCGAAGGCATCGACTTGCCGAACGTTGATTGTGTAATTATGGCAAGGCCTACCCAGTCGCTGGCACTGTTTCTGCAATTTGCGATGCGGTGTCTGAATCCCCGACAAGGAAAAACCGCAACCATCATCGATATGGTCGGCAACTGGGAACGTCACGGTTTGCCGTCAGAAGAACGGGACTGGGCAGATATGATGCACACCAAAGCAAGACGGCAGAAAAACGTTGACGGTCTGACCGTTTGTCAGTGCCCTGAATGCATGGCGGTATGGAACACAAAAGTCATCCGGGAGAACGACAACACGTGTCTTGACCCGTTTTGCAGATATAATCCGGTTATTCCGGCACCAAAGCGAAAGCTACACGTTGCCGAGGGCGAGATTGAAGAAATTGACACTGCCGAGCAGAAAAGGAGGAAATTCGCTGAGAAGTATATGAAGCAGCAAATAAGAAACAACCTAGGAGACAAACTCTCATGGGATTTGCAAACTTATCAAGAGTGTTTGCAATATGCAATACTCAAAGGTTGGAAAAGGGGTTGGGCATACCATTGGGCAAAAGATCATAATTTGCCGGGCTTGCCGAGAAGATAATGAGGAGGAATTTTTATGGGTATTTTACCTGAAGACAAACCATGTCAACCAAAAAAAGAGCCGCACAACTTTTTTGTTTACGGTGCAACGATGAGTGGGAAAAGCTATTTTACAAGCTTCTTCCCACACCCGTTGGTGCTCAACACTGACGGAAATTCGGAGCAGGGCACTGCCCCGAGCATTCAAATCAGAAATGTTCGTGATGAACGAGGAAACTTAAAATCAAGCTGCATTCAGCAGTTAGACGAAATCGTAACGGCACTTCAGCAACCAAACTGTACATTTCAGACGGTGATCGTTGACGTAATCGACGATATTTGCGTCATGATCGAGCAGGCAATCTGCTTGAAGAACCACGTTCAGTCGCTTGGAGATATCGGATACGCACGAGGATACACGGCATTCAATGCAGTCCTGCAACAGTTCGTGATGGATTTGAAGGCATTGGACCAAGATGTCATCTACATCAGTCGCGAACTGGCGCTTGTTGACGAAAAGACTGGAGCACAGTCAAAAGTACCTAGCCTTAAAGCCAAGTACTATAACGTCGTGAACGGGAATTGTGATCTAGTCATTCATACGGAGAAGTTTGGGAAGAACGTCTACAGACGTTCAGTGACGGATTACCGCCAGGTTTATAAAGCAGAAGACATTAAAAATGAGCGTGTCCGGAAACTGTTAAATTCAGTTGAGGGTATGTTCCAGGATAAATAACTAGGAGGAAAAAAATATGAGTTTACAAGACGTAGCTAACGGAATTATGAAGAGTGGTTGGAACGCAAAAAAAGACAGTGCTAATGACGGGTTTGACAACCTCAAGCCGGGAACGTATGAGGTCATGCTTGACAAGGTTAACCATGCGGCATTTCCGAGCGGGTATGAGTGCATTAACTTCAGTTTCCAGGTAATTGCCGGTGCTGACGCAGGGCGCAAGGAATTTGTGCATGTCAACCTTGCTGACAAGAAGAAAGACGGATCACCGATGCCGGATTTCGTCGTATCAAAAAACATCAAGCTGCTTTTCAAAATTGCAGCACTGAGTGAATTGCAGCTGACGCCTGATGATTTGGCGGGAGATGAAACCGGTATTTATGAGCGGGTGGTTGCCAAATTCAATGCCAGCCATGAAGGGCAGGTCATGCAAATGAAGATCACGGAATCCCCGAACAAAAAAGACCCGTCAAGCCCGTACCGCAATTACGACTTTGCGGAGTCGGACATCAAGGTAGAACAAGCGGAAGCACCGCAAGATCCGTTTGCTAATGCCGCAGACAACATTGACGATAGCGATTTGCCATTCTAGCAAAAATGAAGGCCAGTAAGCATGTAACTACCGGACGGGTGGGATGCCCGTTTTGCGAGGTGAGATAATGGAAAATCTAGTTAATTATGCCGTGAGTTATGCAGAGCGTGGTTTTTACGTAATACCGACAATCGGCAAAAAACCGCTCAAGAAGTTCGCCGGATTGCCGGCTATGACACCGGATGAAATCAAAGCATTTTGGAACAAGCATCCATACGCAAACATTGCGCTTAAGACAGACAAATTTTTCGTTGTTGACATCGACCGCCACGCTGACGGGGTAGACGGGGTTGAGGAAATCAAAAAGGCAGGCCATCCGGAGTGGTTTCATGACACGCTGGCACAACGCACGGCGCACAACGGTTTTCAATATTTTTTCAAGAAACCGACCGGAATGAAAATCGCACAAAACATCGCTTTTTTGCCGGGAGTTGACATCAAAGCGCATGTCAACAATTACGTGGTAGTCGCACCTAGCCAAATCGACGGCAAGCCATATCAATGGATCAGCAAAACAGGCGTTATGAGAGAACCCGATCAAGGCTTGCTTGATTTAATCAAAGAAAAATCAGTGCGGGCTGCACCTCAGGCAAACTTCACGGGAAGCTTCGGGGGCAAAACGCAGACTACACAACTGTTTGAGCAAATCATAACCGGCCTGGGTGAGACCGGAGGGCGCAACAATGCACTAACCGTGTTCGTTGGCGGGTTGCTCAGACGTAATGTCGATCCTCAGATAGCCTATAACCTTGCTTTGCTTGCAAATGAGAACACTGAACACTCTTTGAGCGAAGCAGAAGTTGAACGAACCGTGCAGAGCATCATCACGGCAGAATTAAGGCGAAGAGAGGAGGGAGGCTCTTGAAACTAATCAAAAGCGATGATGCAGAAAAATTGAAGGAGTTTCAAGGCAGCAAATCGCCTTTTCTGGTCGACTTGAAAGGTCATATCAAACGCAATTCGATTTTTAACATCAAAGTGATTTTGGAAATGGATTCTTTGCTAAAAGGGATGTTTCGTTATAACGAGTACACCGAGTGTGTCGAAGTTGTCAAAGATTGCCCTGAACTGCATATCGCTAAAGGCTTTGTGCGTGACGGGTACGTCGATTCAATCGCCTGTTACATTGAAAGCAGCGCAAAGTATCAGCACGTCCTGTTTGACCAGTTGCGAATCAGAACCGCTATTGAACAGGTAGCGTACAACAACGGGTACAACCCGTTGAAGATATACATGGAAGAAGCTGCTGAGAAGTGGGACGGCAAAGACAGACTGACTACCGTCTTTTGCGATTTTTTGGGAGCTGAAAGAAGAGAAGAAGTGATTCTTTCGACGAAAATGTTTTTTTATGGGGGAGTTGCTAAGATTTTTGATCCGTCCGTGAAGTTCGATTTCGTGCTTGATCTGGTCGGCGGACAAGGCGCAGGTAAAACATCATTCTGGCAAAACATCGCTCCGTTGGGATATTACACCGATCAGTTTTACACCTTTACTGACAAAGACGATTTTTCGGTTATGCGAAAGGCGCTGATCGTCAACGATGACGAAATGACGGCGACGAGGAAGGCCAGCTTTGAAGAACTGAAACGGTTTGTGACGATGCAACAGTTTGAATATCGCGAACCGTATGGGCGAAGCGTGTCGCAATTCGCTAAAAAGTTCTTACTAGTTCGGACAACGAACGATTTGTATTACCTTAAGGATAAAACGGGCGAACGGCGTTTTCTGCCGATCCTGGTTGACAAGTCCAGACAGACTATGAATCCCGTCGAGGATTTGACGCCCGACTTCACGCAGCAGGTGTGGGGGCAGGCGGTGGCCGAATATCGTAAACAGCCCGATTTCAAATTCACATTCAACGCAGAACAAGACGAGATGATCAGCGACTACCGCAGAAACTTTATGCATACTGACGAGCTTGAAGACGAGATTGAAGATCTGATTGAGAACGACTGGAAAGATAAGGATTTTATCGGCTCGGCTGACATCGAATTTGGCTTGTCAGTTACAAGCTTGGCATCCGACAGGAAACTGGCTAACCGTATTTCAAACATCATGGTTAATCGTTTCGGCTTCAGAAAAGGCTGTAAAAAAATCGGCGGCAGAGTTAAACGAGGATACCTGAGGTAACACATGGTAACACATTCCCGCTTTAGAAAGTGTTACCGCCCAAATCCCTTGCAGCAGTAGGAGCAGAGTGTTTGCTTTGGTTTAGGCGGTAACAGTATTTTTTAAGGACTGTTACCGCCTAAACCCCTTATGGCCGTAGGGCTAGAGTGCCTAAGGTAACACTACTACTCTATATAATAATAATAATAATAATAATATATATATATATAGAGAGAGGGTAGTAGTAGGGGGGCACTATAGGAAAGTTGAAAACTGGCTGTTACCTGTTGTCTGTCGGCTCAATCCCTTGAGAGAGTAAGGGCACGGAGATTTTTTTAGTTTATCGGGTAACAGTCCGGTACTGTTACCTTTATGCAAAAAGCGTGTATAATCGCATAAATGAATGATAAGGAGTATATTTTTTAATGAGTCCAGAGCATAAAATTCAAAACGAAATTCAAATAGCGTTGTCAGAAAACGGGTGCAGAGTATTCCGAGCAAATGTCGGCAAGGTTCGGCTTGAAGATGGAAGATGGTTCGACACGGGATTGCCGAAGGGTCATCCTGATCTGTACGGATTCCGGATCAATGACGGAAAAATATTCTATATCGAAGTCAAGACGGCAACGGGCAGACCAAGACCGGACCAAATCACTTTTCATAAAATGCTGATGAAATATAGAATTATCCACGGTATCGCACGATCCGCAAACGATGCGGTCAAAATTGTTAAGAAAGGGTTGGTGGGGTATGGATTCTAAAGATAAAGCAGGCTGTCTAGTAACGGCGCTATTGCTGTTATGGTTTGCAGCAATGTGGATACTATGCAAAGTGTTGATTGGATAGCGAAGGGAGAATGAAGATGAAAAGTTATATAGTGACCGTTGAAATCGATGACATCATCACTAATCGATTAGTCAAAGCGGAAACCGCCGAAGAAGCTGAACGGAAAGTTAAGGAGGAAGAAAAATGAAATACAGAATCAAATACAGAAGATATTCCTACCCCCGCAATGGCAAGCTTGAAGAGTCCCTTTTAGCGATCGTAGTGCAGTCTTTTAAAATCAAAAAAGGTTTTGTCAGCATGTGGTTTGAGTACAACGATACTCAAACCCCCGATTTTTATGTCAACGCCAATGATGTGCTTACGATCGAGCGGGTTGCTTAAAACACTCCAAAACGGCTTCTAAGCGATTTTAGGAATTAGGCTCAACGCTATTTAGAAAGGAGTGGTGATTACATGAACATTACCGAAGCGGTAAATATGATTCTTAAACGTTATCCCGATTATGGTTATGACATTTTCTTAGACTTGAACGAAATCAAAGATGATGATCTGCAAGAAGCGGTACGGTTTATCGCAGGCATGAGGAAACGTTGCCGTACAGAGCCACCGCGCGTCAGAAAACTTAATCGGGAAACCCTTAAAGCGATGATCGAAGAAGGGTATGTTTATAAAGAAATTGCAAAAGCAACGGGACTGGCAGATTCGACCATCGGAATGAAGGTCCGGGATTACGGTTTGAGGGAGCTTTACCACCAAATGCATTCTGACATTAGAGGTACTAGGGGAGCACCGGTGATTTGCTTGAACGTTGAAACAGGTGAACAGAAAACGTTTGAATCTATTTTTGCGACAGAAAGGGCTTTTGGGTTTAGAAGGTGCCATCTGAAATACAAAATCAGGGGCAATAGACGTTATGTAGAAAATGGTTGGGAGTTCAGGCGGGGTGATTGAATGCTGCTTGCGGATTACTTTTTGAAGGAAATCGAAACGTATAAAAAAGACCAGGTCCGCGAACAGACATATGGCAAATATCTGTCCAACTGCCGATTTGTGGCCGATAATTGGCCGGGCTTGTCTTTGGAGAAAATGACGGCAGACGACTACCAGCAAGTTTTGAACAAGTACGCGGAAACGAGAGAAAAAGCAACGGTTATTGACTTCCATCATCAATTGTCGTGGGCGCTTAAACGAGCATACAACGCAGACGGGCTATTAAAGCGTGACGTTACTTTTGACGCTAAAATCCCAAGGGGAAAGCCTCCGGGCGTCAAAAAGCCAAAATTTATGGAAATCGAAGACATGCAAAAATTGGTCAAAGAGCTTAAACACGAGAATACATCTGAGGCGAACTTTTTTCTGATATTGTTGAAAACTGGGCTGAGATTTGCTGAGGCACTAGGCATCACGCTTGACGATGTCGACTTTGACAAAAAGACAGTCACTATCAACAAAACCCTTGACTATAAAAAACATCGGGAAGGAACGAGGTCTTTTGTACCAACCAAAAACAAGTACTCGGTTAGAACGATCGTTGTAGATGACGCCGTGCTGTATATGCTGTGGAAAAATGCAAAGGGTGCTGATCAGGACGAGAGCATTTTCTACAAAATAAAGGGGTTTCAGTATAACTCTACACTTAACAATTGGCTAAAAAGAGCGTGTCAAAAAGCTGGGGTGCCCGAGGTAACGCTACACGGGCTGAGGCACGAGCACGCAACTTATTTGGTGTCGCAAGGGATTAGTAGTATGGCGGTAGCAGAGAGGCTAGGGCATGCAGACGATTCTGTTACAAGAGCCGTGTATATCCATCGATTAGAAACGGAAAAGGCACGGGATAACAAGGAAATAGCGCAGAAAATTGCGAGTTTGTGAGGTGGATAATGGTTAAATTTGATGTCAAAACTGTAAACAACTTGTTGGGAATTGACGATGCATTCAAGGCACCTGAAAGGCTGATGGAAATTCTGCTTAAGAAAGAAGAACGCGAAGAGCTGTTTGGAAATTTTCTAAAAATTGATACTAATCTTGATTATGACTGGTTCCACGAATACTTTGAAACTGAACAAGCCGAGCGGAAGTCGAAGAAACAAGACTTTACGCCTAACTCTGTTGCAAGACTGGCAAACGCAATCACTTCTGAACCAAGGCAGACGGATTATTACGAGATGGCGGCAGGCACTGGCGGAATGATGATCACTCGTTGGGCCTATAACGTCAAAGAAGACCCAGCATTTACAGGCAAAATAAAAAGCACCATGGCTGACGATATCTTAACATCAAGCATCTTTACTTACAGTCCGCGGACTTATTGGTATCATCTCGAAGAGCTATCAGATAGAGCGATTCCGTTTCTGTTGTTCAATGCAGCTATTCGGGGTATAAATGCGGTTATTATCCAATGTGATTCTTTGAGCAGGAAAGCCAAACGGGCATTTTATGTAAAAAATGACAGCGATAATTTTCTGGCATTTTCTGACATTTTGGAGATTCCAAAAACTGATGATTTTGCAAAATTCTTAGACGTGGAATGGGAGTGATTGACATTGAATGACTTTAAAACAAACAAAGCGTATCTTTTTCAATATCGCAAGAAAATGGAAAAGATTCGGCGGTTGGAAGACAAGCTGGCGCAGATCGATGGCGATATCATATCGCTCAAATCGCCGGTAAGCGATGGTATGCCGAAGGCATCCATCCGTATCACGCTTGACGATAAGCTGATACAGCGCGACGAGCTGGAAGGCAAAATCAACACTCTGTTGACGCATGCCAGAAAAAACCGGTCGGATATATCCCGATGCATTGACGCATTGGATAATCAGAAGCAGGCACTGGTGTTGGACCGTTATTTCATCAGCGCTCAATCTTTGGAATCCATTGCGGATGACATCGGATATAGTCGCAGCTACGTAATTAAACTGTACGTTCAAGGGGTACAGTCAGTCATCGTAGTGTAGTAACCAACAGTATACAAACAGTGTACAAAGAGTATACAAACAGTGTACTGATAGTAACCATCGAGCCGTGCTATTATAGTATCGTTGAAAAGAAGGCAAGGAACAGTCCCCCTGTTACCTTGTCTTTTTTTATACCCTGGGAGGTGGTCAGTATGGTCAGAGCGGATAGGCAAGGACAACACAGGACAGCGTTTGAGAAGAACAAGAAGCGCTTGTTGATGACGCAGAATACGTGCGGGATTTGTGGTATGCCGATTGACAAATCACTAAAGCCGCCTGATCCGATGTCACCGGTTGTTGATCACATCGTACCGATTGCCAAAGGTGGTCATCCATCTAGTCTGGACAATCTGCAACTGGCACATTGGACGTGCAATCGGCAGAAGTCTGACAAGCTTTACGCTGACGGGTTCAAGCACAAGGCTCAAGTGATTGGCAATCGCAATCTTCCTCAGTCAATCAACTGGGCGGCATACAGAGAGGGGGGATAACCCCCTACCCGCGCATCACGCGGAGTTTCCCGCCGTCACTGCACGTTTTTTCTCGTGAGGAATGAAAGGAGTAGATGAATTGAATGAATTGAAAGGCATTGCTTATCTCAAGCGTAAGCTGGCAACGGTCCGGCCGCGCGTTTTGATGAGATATAAGCAGTATGCGATGAAGCACTATGATCCGCCAGTCGGGTTGACCATTCCGCCACAGATTCGCGACAGATATCGTGCTGTCTTGGGTTGGAACGCAAAGGGAGTTGACAGTCTGGCCGACAGATTGGTGTTTCGTGAGTTTGGCAACGACGATTTTAACGTTAATGAAATTTTTAAGCAGAATAACCCCGACGTCTTTTTTGACAGTGCGGTTCTGTCGGCACTCATCGGCTCCTGCTGCTTCGTGTATGTTTCGAGCGCAGACGATTCGGTCCGCTTGCAGGTCATCGAGGCTAGCAACGCAACAGGCATTATTGACCCGATTACAGGCCTTCTTACCGAAGGTTACGCGGTTTTACAACGTGACAACGATACCGATTCGCCTGTTTTGGAAGCGTATTTCACCCCCGACGAAACATGGTACTATCCTAAGGGCGGTGAGCCATACAGTATCGCTAATCCGGTTGGCGTTCCATTGCTCGTTCCGGTTATTCACAGGCCTGATGCGGTTCGTCCTTTTGGCCGCAGCCGAATCACGCGGTCGGGGATGTACTATCAGTTGTACGCTAAACGCACGCTTGAACGTGCTGACATCACCGCAGAATTCTATAGTTATCCACAAAAATACATTCTAGGTATGGACCCGGATGCCGAGCAGATGGATACTTGGAAAGCGACCGTTTCGTCTTTGCTCAGAATTGACAAAGATGATGAGGGTGGTCATCCGGTAGTTGGTCAGTTTACTACCGCTAGTATGTCGCCTTTTACCGAACAACTTAAAACCGCAGCTGCCGGATTTGCGGGCGAAATGGGATTGACCTTGGACGATTTGGGCTTTGCGTCCGACAATCCGGCTTCGGTTGAAGCAATCAAAGCAAGCCACGAAAACTTAAGGTTGGCCGGCAGAAAAGCGCAACGATCATTTGGCAGTGGATTGCTTAACGTGGCTTACGTATCAGCTTGCTTGAGAGACGGGTTCCATTATCTGCGCAAGCAATTTGTCAATACTACGGTTAAATGGGAGCCATTGTTTGAAGCTGATGCAAACACGCTGACGTTGATTGGTGATGGCGCAATCAAACTCAATCAAGCGTTGCCGGGCTATGTGACCGGCGAAACGATTCGTGATCTGACCGGTGTGGCCGGCAATCCTTCTGCTGCACCTGCTGAAAGCGGGGTGGCAAGCGATGAGCGATGATATTTTGCCAGGACTGCTTAAGGAAGTTCAGGTGAAATTTGAAGCCGAATTTGGGAAAAGCAAGGTCGTTGAAGATGCTTTTAAAAAGTTGAAAGCCAAAAAGGCAACCTATTCTACCGCAAACAATTTTGCGATTGAAGTTGGTGAAATACTCGCACGAGTGCTGGAATCGGTAGTGACGGCGGATCGATTGCCTGATGGCAAGATGTATTACAACATTGCAAAGCGTTTGTTGGAGCCGGTTTTAGGCAACAATTATAAAACAGTTGCCGATTATGCGGTCAAAGTGCAGTCTGATCTAAACAAGAAAGCAAAAATCGGTTTGAACGCAAAAAAGCCTGTCTTGAATCAAGACAGAATTGATGGTTTTATCGATCGATTATCTTATGAAGATGACTTTAATAAAGCGAAATGGCTTCTTGGCGAGCCAGTAGTCAATTTTACGCAGGCAGTTATTGATGATACAATCAAAACCAATGCTGAATTTCAGTATAGCGCCGGACTTGATCCAACCATTGAACGGCGCACTTCTGGTCGGTGCTGCAAGTGGTGCGAAAGTTTATCGGGAACATACAACTATCCGCATGTCCCCGAGGATTTCTATCACCGTCACCAACGATGCCGATGCACTATTGAATATGATCCAAAGACTGGCAGAAGACAAAATTCATGGTCGAAGAAGTGGTACCGGTCAGATCGTTCTGAACTTGAACGGCGTCGCAAAATGAATATTGATATTCGGGATAACAACAGGAAAAGCGACATTCTGGAATACAGGAAAATCGTTGATGTTTTAGGGGTAGAAAAATCACCCATTTCGTTGGCTGAATTTCAAGATTTGAAGTATAATGATGTTGAAAAGTATGAGAAATTAGTAGACAAAACATTTATTCAAAATAAATTCAACACCGGCGAGTGGTTAGATAAAGTTAATCCTGAAAAGCAAGCACGGCATATTCAATCAACGGCAGAAAAAGGCAAGAGCTACTTCTTTGACGATGTAGATGTTGAAGCTTTGTATGATAAATACAAGATGACAGGAACTATTAGAAAATTAAGAAGTGGTGCCAAGAGTTCTGATGAAAAAATTGATTTATTTGAGGGCAGGCTGGTAGGTATCGACATTTTTACTGGCAAGCCAGTGAATGCTATGACGATTAAATATAGTAAAACGGGTGCACATTTGATACCAACATATTATGAAAGGGGCAACTAATGGATTTAAAACAATACAATAATAAGGAGATTAAATTGATTGATATTGATGATCAGGTCTTTCAAGGAATTTGTATTTTTGAAGACAAAGATACGTATGATGAAGATCAAGACGGTCTCTCAGTGAAAATTGGATATGACTGGGTTAAAATTTTTGAAAATGAAATCAAATCAATTGAAGTTATCTAGCACTTGACAAAGTGCTTTTTTTGTCCTGTCACATGACGTTAAACTGGGCGATTACAGATTGAAAGGAAAAAATGTTATGGTCGAAAAAGAAAAACGGCTTGGCAATCAGAATCCTACTCAATCGGTAATTCTTCCATACACTGAATCCTTATCTGATGAAGCGATTACGATTTACGAAAAAACCGGTCTGCAGAGCTACCCTTGGCAAAAAAATCTTGTCAAAGATATTATGGCGGTCGATGAGGACGGTTTGTGGGTTCACCAAAAGTTTGGCTACTCCATTCCGCGTCGCAACGGTAAAACGGAAATCATATACATTCTTGAACTTTGGGGGCTGCATCACGGATTAAACATGCTGCATACGGCTCATCGTATCAGCACTTCTCATTCTTCTTTTGAAAAGGTCAAAAAATATCTTGAAAAGATGGGTTTGGCTGACGGCGAGGATTTCAATTCGATCAGGGCCAAAGGGCAAGAACGTATCGAACTGTGCGAAACAGGCGGAGTGGTCCAATTCCGCACCAGAACTTCTAACGGTGGTCTTGGCGAAGGCTTTGATTTGCTGATCATCGACGAAGCTCAGGAATACACCACGGAACAAGAATCGGCGCTCAAGTACACCGTTACTGACAGCGAAAACCCGATGACCGTGATGTGCGGTACACCGCCTACGCCCGTTTCAAGCGGTACCGTGTTCACGAAATACCGTGAAACTTGTCTTTTTGGTAAAGCAAAATATTCCGGCTGGGCAGAGTGGTCAGTGTCCGAAGAAAAGGAAATCGACGACATCGATGCATGGTACAACTCAAATCCGTCACTTGGGTTTCACTTGACCGAACGCAAAATCGAAGCCGAACTAGGTGAAGACAAGCTTGATCACAATGTGCAACGGTTAGGCTACTGGCCATCATACAATCAGAAATCTGCAATCGCAGCAACCGAATGGGATGCACTAAAAGTTGACAGTTTGCCAACCTTCCAAGGCAAACTTTTTGCCGGTGTCAAATATGGTCAAGACGGAGCAAACGCTGCGTTGAGTATTGCGGTACATACCGCAGACAAGCGAGTTTTTGTCGAAACCATCGACTGTCAGTCTGTTAGGAATGGCAATCAATGGATCGTTAATTTTTTGAAATCAGCTGATGTGGAACAAATTGTTATTGATGGGGCTAGTCGTCAGAAGATTCTGGCCGACGAACTCAAGGACTATCATGTCAAAAACGTAGTACTGCCGACTGTCAAGGAAATCATCATGGCCAATTCGATGTGGGAACAGGCGATTTATCAGAAAACGTTGTGCCATGCGGGGCAGGCTTCGCTCAGAAAGGTTGCGACAAACTGTGACAAGCGTAACATCGGGTCAAGCGGCGGTTTTGGTTATCGATCGCAATTTGATGATATGGATATTAGTTTGATGGATAGCGCTCTGCTTGCGCACTGGGCTTGCGCAACGCTCAAACCCAAGAAAAAGCAGAAAATAAGCTATTAAATGCACCGTTTTGGTGCTTTTTTTATGCTCAAAAATTACCGAACGCACGGGAAATCGCGGAGAAAGGGGACATTTTGATATGTCAGAATTTAAAACAATTGAAACGCAAGAAGAATTGGATCGTATTGTAAAAGAGCGTTTAGCTCGTCAAAAAGAAAAATATGCTGATTACGATGCATTGAAATCGCGCGTGAGGGAATTGGAAGATGAAAACGCAGAACTGCATACTGCTGCTGATGTTTCTGCTAAAGATAAAACCGCACAGGAAAACCAAATTGCTGAATTGCAAGCCAAAATTTCCGGTTATGAAACGGAAAAGACGAGAACACGCGTGGCTCTGCAATACGGTTTGCCTCTCGACTTGGCTAGTCGCTTGCGCGGAGATGATGAAGAAGCATTGAAACAGGACGCGGAAAATTTGGCGGGGCTCATGCACGCAAATGAGCCAAAAGCTCCGCTAAAATCAACGGAGCCGACAGTAACTGATGATAAAGGCTGGGCGCAGATGACGCGCCAGCTTACAGAACATTAATTTAAAAGGAGATTGATATTATGGTTGACACATTAAAAGGCGGTACAACTTTTTCGCCGGAACTCGTCACAGAACTCATGAACAAGGTCAAGGGCTACTCAACTCTTGCCAAGCTGAGCGCGCAAACGCCGATTCCATTCAACGGGTCGCAGCAGTTTGTTTTTAACCTCGAAGGTAACGCGCAGATCGTTGGCGAAGGCGAAACGAAGAAACCGGGCAAGGCAACTCTTGAATCTAAGGTTATTCGCCCAACAAAGTTTGTTTATCAGGCTCGTATCTCAGATGAATTTAAGTACTGCTCAGAAGAAAAACAGATTGATTATCTTCAAGCATTTAGCGATGGCTTTGCCAAAAAGATTGCGGTTGCTTTTGATTTAGCGGCAATCCATGGTCTGGAACCCAAATCGCTTACTGACGCATCATTCAAGGCGACAAATTCTCTCGATGGTCTGGTAACGGGTGTTGATTTTGACGCTAAGAAACAGCTCGATGATCAAATTGACGCAATCGTTCAAACGGTTGTTGCCAACGATTATGATGTTACCGGTCTTGCACTTTCTCCAGCGGCAGGTCAAGCTTTGGCACAGATCAAGGTCAACGGTGTAGTGCAATATCCGGAATTCCGTTTCGGCCAAAACCCTGATGCATTTTACGGCATGACGTCTGACGTCAACAAGACGCTAGCAACAAAAGGCACTACTTCCGAAGACGATTATGTCATTGCAGGCGATTTTCAGAATGCGTTCAAGTGGGGCTACTCGGAAGAAATCCCGCTCGAGGTCATCGAGTACGGTGATCCTGATCAGACAGACCATGATTTAAAAGCAAACAACGAAATCCTTCTTCGTGCAGAATCGTTTATCGGTTGGGGCGTGCTTGACGCTAACGCGTTTGCGCGTATCAAAGCACCGGCAGCTTAGTCACTATAGATTAGTTTAGGGGGTGGTAGGGTGGCAAACTTCGCAACCGTTGAAGATGTTGAAAATTTATGGCGCGTATTAAAGCCGACTGAACGCGAACGGGCGCAGAATCTGTTGGAAACAGTGTCCGATTCTTTACGTGTCGAGGCGAACAAGGTCGGCAAGGATTTAGATGCAATGGTAGCTGAAAGCGTATCATACGCTAACGTTGCTAAATCGGTAACGGTCGATGTGGTCGCTAGAACATTGATGACTGCAACTGACCAGGAACCGATGACGCAGGTAACAGAAAGTGCGCTTGGATATTCGTATAGCGGGTCATTCTTGGTGCCAGGCGGTGGCTTGTTTATTAAAGACAGTGAACTTAGACGCTTAGGCTTAAAAAGGCAACGATACGGGGTGATGAATTTATATGATGAGTAGATTGCATGGAATTACGGTTATGCTTGTTGACGAAACAAACGCAGGTGAAGATCCGTTTGGTCAACCGGTTGTCGAAAAAACCGAAATTCCGATTGAAAATGTGTTGGTTGCACCGGCATCGACGGATGATGTTACCGCAGAGCTGAGTTTGACCGGCAAGAAAATCGTATATGAGTTGGCAATACCCAAGGGCGATATCCATGACTGGACTAATAAAACAGTCAAATTTTTTGGCAAAAAGTGGAAAACGGTCGGAATTCCGCAAGAAGGCATTGAGGACCTGATACCGCTTGATTGGAATAAGAAAGTGATGGTGGAACGCTATGAGTAATTCTAAATTTGTCCTAAATCGTGCCGGAGTGGCGGAGCTGATGAAATCAGCAGAAATGCAAACGATTCTGAAGGATAAGGCAACCGCAATCCGCAACCAGTGCGGAGATGGTTATGAACAGGATATCTATGTTGGTAAAAATCGTGCAAACACTATGGTATATGCCGATTCCATCAAGGCAAAACGCAGTAATGCGAAGCATAATACGATTCTGAAGGCGGTGAATGCGGCACGTGATTGAACTCATTTTGAAACAGTATCTTGACAGTGTGCTTGCTGTTCCCGTGCTTTTGGAGCATAAAACAGGTGTTACTGTACCGTATGTCCTGCTTGATAAAACGGGCGGCAGTGAGGCAAATCACTTGAGGAAGGCAACGGTTGCCATTCAATCGTACGGAACATCACTGTATAATGCGGCGAAACTCAATGAGGATGTCATCCGAGCAATGGACGGGCTGACAACGGTTGAGAACGTCGGTGGTGCGCATCTTAACGGCAGCTACAATTTTACTGATACTGAAACTAAGAATTACCGCTATCAGGCGGTATATGATATTAACTATTTGTAAGGAGGTCATATAATGGCAACAACAGTTAAATATGTCACGAATGCAAAACCTAAAGTCGGCGGTGCCATTTACAGCGCTCCGACCGGGACGGCATTGCCGACTGACGCAACCAGTGCGCTTAATGCAGCGTTTAAGTGCCTTGGATACGTGTCAGATGACGGCATTCAGAATTCGGATGAACGCAAGACTGATGATATCAAGGCTTGGGGCGGTGACATCATCAACTCCGTCCAGAAGGAAAAGACGGATACGTTCAAATACACTTTGGCCGAAGTGCTGAATGTTGACGTTTTGAAGGAAGTGTATGGTGATGCCAATGTCACAGGAACGCTTGACACAGGGGTAGTCGTTAAATCGAATTCAACTGAGCTTAAAGAACACGTGATTGTCATTGAGCTAGTGTTGAGGGACAATGTGCTGAAGCGAATTGTGATTCCGCAGGGGAAAGTCACCGAAATTGGCGAAATCAAGTATGTTGACGGCGATGATGTCGGCTATGAAACCACCGTTACCTGCTTCCCCGATGACAACTCAAACACGCACTACGAGTACATTGTCAAACCAAAGGCGGGAGGTGATCATAATGCTTAAAGGCAAGACAAAGACAGGATTTGAGTACGAATTTGATGAAAAAATCTTGAAGAACTATGAGTTAGTCGAGTTGCTGGCAGAGGTTGACGATAACCCGCTTGTCTTGCCTAAAATCTTTAAGATGTTACTCGGTGATCGAGTCGATGAACTTAAGAATCACGTTAGAGACGAAGAAGGGGTTGTTGATATCGAGAAGATGTTGGTTGAATTTCAAGACATTTTCTCAACTCAGGCCGAATTAAAAAAATAATTTTCCTTGCCGCTGCAATCGGCACCGATGAAGATGCTTTGATATGCGACCTGGCCGAAACATACGGCATCTACAATTATAGACAGCTACCTGCGGACCGGGTAGCTGTTTTTGTGTATGGGCTGAGGGATGATTCTAGGATAAAAATGGCAATGGCTGATACAACGTTGCCGTTAAACACGATGCTACAGGCTGGCATTCTAGACAGATTGAGCATTCTCATCTGGCAACAGACAGAGGATGCGCAAACCGGCAAGAACAGACCAGCTAGCATAGTAGATTTGCTGACAGGCAATGCACAAGAACCTGAAACTGTATCGTTTGCAAGCGGCAAGGAGTTTGAAGAAACACGCAACAAAATTTTGAAAGGGGTGGAAGCTGATGGCGATTGAGCTCGGCAAAGCTTATGTGCAAATCGTGCCTTCCGCTAAAGGAATTTCAGGCGGGATCACAAATCAAGTTGTTCCCGCAGCCGATGCAGCCGGCCGTACTGGCGGACTGACCCTTGGCAAAAAGTTAGCCGCAGTCGCTTCTGCCGCAATCGCGGCTGCCGGTATCGGTAAGGCGATTGCAGCTTCGATTGAAGAGGGCGGAAAGCTGCAGCAGTCAATCGGTGGTGTAGAGACGCTGTTCAAGAGCTCGGCAGGTATGGTCAAAAAGTATGCGCAAGAGGCATACCGCACAACGGGCGTGTCGGCTAACTCATACATGGAAAACGTAACCAGTTTTGCGGCGTCCCTTGTGTCGTCGTGCGGTGGTAACACGAAAAAGGCCGCAAAACTGGCCAATACCGCAATGACGGACATGGGCGATAATGCCAATAAAATGGGCACTGACATGGAACTGGTTCAGGAAACGTATCAATCTCTTGCCCGTGGCAACTATGAAATGTTGGACAACTTGAAACTCGGTAGAAAAACCATAGCCGAGTATAAACCTAGTGAAAACGGTGAAACTCTAAGTTTAGTGGCTTAGACAATACCGTGCTAAGCAAGAATTAGATACTTTGCTGGAATTTTACGTATTTGTTTGATAAAATAAAATATATAAATACGTGGGGGGTTGCAAAGTGTGGAAGAAAATTGATAGAAATCCAAATTATTCAATTAATGAAAACGGTGAAGTTAGAAATGATAAAACAAAACATATAAAAAACTCGTTTACAAATAAAAGAAACGGGTATTTGATGGTTGACCTTTATCAAAACAACAAATTTGAAAAGGTGCCAATACATCGATTAGTAGCTGAAGCTTTTATTCCGAATCCGGAGAAAAAGGCAACAGTTGATCACATTGATGGCAATAGAAAAAATAATTCTATATCCAATCTAAGGTGGGCGACTTACTCAGAAAATAACTCACGTTTTGAAACCGTCGGAGTGAGAAGCGAAGCGGTTGTTGTTACTAGATATAAGGAAGAACGAAAAAAAAGAGGTGGCGGACATTTAGCATGGTTAGATGTCATCGAAAAGCTTGAGTTCGAGAGTATATCAGCAGCTGCCGAATATTTCGGTTGTACTATTTCAAACATTTCTTTAATGTTAGAAAAAGGTACAATTGGGCAGCGTGGAAAAACGAGGGGATATCAATTTTCTTATAAGAACGGTAAGCGTTCGGTTTATAATTCTTGAAAGTGTAACGACTATCGAAACAGAGAAAACACCTGAAAGGGTGTTTTTTTAATGGAGTAGAGTAGGATTCAAGCGAATCCGAAGCGCTAGGGTGCAAGATTATATGCACAAAAGATAGTCTATTCTGCATGGCGACATGCAGCAGCCCTAAACGGGCGGTCATGAAGTAGCGAATCATGGCGAATACGTACCTAGTATGGTGGTACTAAATCCGAAATGGAACGCTTGATGAAAGATGCAGAAAAGCTTACCGGTGAGCACTATACCGTTGGTGACTTTGCTGATACCGTCAAGGCAATCCATGCGGTCCAAGAACATCTGGGCATCACGGGCACAACTGCAAAAGAAGCTGCAACAACCCTTGAGGGTTCGTTCAACTCGATGAAAGCATCGTTTCAGGATGTTCTTGGCAACTTGTCGGACGGGGAACTGGATATCACGCCATCGCTTAATGCTTTGGCAACAACCACGTCTAATTTCCTGTTTAACAACTTCCTGCCAATGGTCGGCAGAGTGTTTAAGAATCTGCCTGGCGCAATAGGCACGTTTATCCAGGCGGCGGCGCCTAACGTTAAAAAGGGAATTCAAGGACTTTTTTCAAATCTTGGCATAAAAATCGATTTTTCAAGCATTACGTCAAGTTTTTCAAAAATCACGTTGGCAATTCAGCCGGTTGTCAATACGATTAAGAACAGTTTCTCGCATTTGAATTTCAGCGGATTACAGTCGCTTGCCAATGCGATTCTGCCGGCGGTTTCAGCCGGTTTTTCTTCCTTTGCTTCAGTTGCGGGCCCTGCTATCAGCGGAGTGGTCAAATCGTTTGCGTCACTGTGGAATGCGGCTCAACCGCTAGTCAGCGTGATTGCCGGTGCGCTTAAACCGGCATTCCAGGTTTTGGGCGCATTCTTAGGCGGTGTGTTCAAGGGCGTTTTGAGCACGATCAAGTTTGCTTTCGACGCGCTCAAAGTTGTTATCCAGGTCATCACGCCGATTGTGCGAGTGATAGTCAATGTGTTTAAAGCATTTTCGCCAGTTATTACAATGTTGGCAAGTTTTATCGGGCAGTTAATCGGTCAGTTCGGTGGTCTGGGCGGTGCGGCTAAAACGATGAAGAACGTTGTCAGCACTGCGTGGAACGGAATCAAGGATGGTGTAAAGCTCGCTGGTGAAGGCGTCAAGGGTGTAGTCAACGGTTTGAAAATCGCATGGAACAGTTTGAAGTCTGCCGGTAATGCCTTGCGGAGTGCAGTGTCAGGAGCATGGCATGGATTAGGCAGCGTTGTTTCCAGCGTATCCGGAGGTGTACGCGGAGCCGTCAGTGGCGCTAAGGCAGCATTTAGCGCATTCGGCCGTGGCGTCTCCAACGTGTCTGGCGGCGTCAAGGGTGTTTTGGGCGGTGTTAGGTCTGCATTTAACGGATTGCGGAACATCAATTTATGGCATGCCGGTGCAGCTATCATGAACGGTCTTCTGAGTGGTCTCAAATCAGCTTGGGGAAGCGTCAAGCATTTTGTCGGCGGTATCGCCAAGTGGATTAAGAAACATAAAGGACCTATCAGCTATGATAAAAAACTGCTGATTCCGGCCGGCAATGCAATCATGGCCGGACTTAACGGGGGACTGGTAAACGGATTTGAAAACGTTAAGTCAACCGTGCTGGGCATGGGCAACACTATCGCAGATACGTTGACGTGTAATCCGGTTGCCGCAATTACCGCAACTGGAACCATTGAACCGGGCATGGTCACCGCTAGTGCTACACCGGTTGTGATCAATTTGACGCTTGGAAACAGTGATTTTTCTGCATTTGTCGATGATATTTCAAAAGCACAAGGGACCAAAGCACAGTTCCAACGCAACTACAAATTTTAGGGGGGAGGGGTTAGATGAAATCTCAAGTGGCATTTAGCTATGGCGGTCAGTGCCTGGATAGTAATATAGATGGGTTCACCACGCTTTCGGTTGCTGGCAGAGGTGATTTTACCCGTGCAGTAACTGCTACGGATTTAGCTAGTGATGGTGCCAAATATCTGAGCTCGCGCCTGGAATCGAAAAAGCTGACGATCAAGTTTTTTCTTAAATCTGTCAGCTTGACAGACTTGACGGCAAAGCTGGGAAAGCTTAAATGGATTCTTTCGGCTAAGAATACCACGGTTTCGTTTGCCGATGATCCGCTATATAAATATGTAGGTACAGTGACATCAGTTACGCTTGACGATACTACGCTACACCCGACAGGCTCGATCGAAGTGACGTTGAGCGACCTGTACTGCTATTCAATCGCACAGCAAAAAACAGGTACTGGCAAAACGGTTGCTTTTATTGATTACGATAGTGAGTTTCCTAACGTCCCTCTTTCGGTCGAGTTCACGCCTAGCTCAGCTATCTCTGTTTTCCAGATGACAAGCAATCAGAGCAAAAGGTTCCTGCTTAACCAGTCGGTTTCGGCCGGCAAGAAGGTAGTAGTTGATTTTGAAACACTGTCGTGTACTGTCAATGGTGCAAACGTATTGTCGAGCGTATCGCTTAACAGCAACTTTGCTGATTTTACGATCGATAAAAATACGGTGTTGACGTTTAATGCAGATGGTAGATATTTGGTCAGATTCGAGGTGAAGAAATTGTGATTTTGTATCAGTTGAATAAAAAACAAGACGTTATCGGCATAGTATCGTCAGATATTTTAAGCGCAACGTTCGAGGAACAAATCAATACGGCCGGCAATCTGAAGTTCACTACCGCAAAAAAACTGCGCGATGACTGTCTGTACGTACTGTTCCAACGGCCGAACGCGACAACGTATATGTGCTTTAAAATCTTGACCGAAACGCAAGAAGACAATCAAGTCAGCTATACCGCAGTTGAATCGGCATATGATGAGCTGGGAGCATACTCATACATCAAAGATTTGAGACCGCAAAATCGGACTGCTCAAGAAATGCTGACGCAGATTCTTGCACAAACACGGTATTCGGTTGGCTACGTTGCTGACACCGGCGTGCAAACCACCAATTTTTACTACACAACCGTATTGGCTAGTCTGCAGAGCGTGGTCAACCTGTTTAACTTGGAAATTACGTTTGACGTTGTTTTTGATCCGATTGACAACCAAGTTAAAAAACGCATGGTCAACCTGTACCAGCAACAAGGGTCCAGGACGGGACGGCGGTTTGAGTACGGTGACAAACTGTTAAGCGTAACGTGCGAACAGTCTAGCGATGAACTGGTAACTGCACTGGTAGGCCGTGGGTCCAGTGTGCAGGTCAGCGAAGGTACTGATGGCAGTCCTGACGGTTATAGCCGGAAGATAACTTTTGCTGATATTGTTTGGAAAAAATCAGCGGGCAATCCGCTTGATAAACCGGCAGGGCAAGAATACCTTGAAGACCCGGCTGCAACGGCCGCATATGGCTTTTCTGACGGCAAACCGCGAATCGGTTTTGTCGAATTTGACAAAATTGACGACAAGAATTTGTTGATAAAGGCAACGTATGACAAGCTGCAAGAGCTCAAGCGACCTAAAGTATCATTTAAAGCATCTGTTACGGACGTCGGTAATTTGAATTTGGGCGATACTGTTGCGATTATCAGACACGATTTAAAGATAGAGTACCTGACGCGCGTGTATAAGGTCACTCACGATTTGCTCAATGCGCAGAACAACACGATCGAACTGGGGGATGATTTTCAAGCCGCCAGCATAACATCAACGATCAGCGCAGTGCAGGACACCGTGCAATCAGCTAAAGAGTATTCACAGTCTGCCCTGCAATCGGCAAACGGCAAGAACACCAACTTTTATGGCACTAATCAGCCACTGTTCTCTGTCGAAGGTGATTTGTGGTATAAAGACCTAGGCAACGGCGAAACTGAAATGTATCAGTACAAAAACGGAAACTGGGAGCTAATCACATCAACCGCTGAACTGCATAACACGCAGAAGGAAGTTGACCAGGCCATCAAAGATTTCAACGCACAATTTAAAGAAATCGATGACAAGTACGTACCTAACGAAACTTACCAGACTGAGAAGCAGGCTTTTTCCACAGCCGTGACTAAAGCCTCGGAAACAGCTCAAGTGGCAAAGGCAACTGCGGATACTGCTTCGGCAAATGCAACGGAAGCAAATAACAGCGCAAGTGAAGCGCGCGCTAAAGTTGATGACGTTACTAAAACCGTGACAGAAAACGGCAAAGCAATCGGGGAAATTAAGTCAGATGTCAGCGGCGTAAAAGCCACGTATGCCACGCTCGATGGCAAGGTTACGTTAGCATCGGCCCGAGCGGGTGCTCTGGAAGCAGCACTGAGCGACGGAAAAGGCGGGTTGATCAGCGTTAAAGCTGAAAATAATCGTATTGAATCTTTGGTCGATTCAAAAGTCAATGGTAGTGAATACAACACTTTTAAGCAACAGACATCGACCACGCTAAGCCAAAAAGCCAATAAAACCGATTTGACCGGATATGTAACAGGGACACAATTTAACCAGACGGCAGATAAAGTTGACACGCTCGCAAGCGATGTCAAGTCTGTAAAGACCAAAGCTGGTGCTATTGAAACGACTATGCATTCGACAAGTTTCGCAAACAGCGTGGTTAAGGCAAGCGGCATCGACGCGAAAGTAGCCGGGTATGATACTACTATCAGAAAACTAATTGGCAAGGATGGGGCAACTGGCGATTTGAACACGTTGGTATCTGCCTACAGCAACGAAACCAACCAAACAAAAAGGCAAACAACTAACTTGATTAGTGCGCTTGACTACAACACATCGACTGGATCTTTCGGCAACGGATTTGCCAAAAAGGTGGCTGATGCCTATGGTACAACTGAATCGTATAAGTCGCTTAATGGCAAAATCGATGGGTTGCAGATTGGCGGGGCGAATTTGCTAGACAATAGCTCAATGGAAAGCGCGGCGATAGGGCACAACTCGTATGACGCTATGAGTTTCCAAAACGGCTGGACAGTCTTCACGCAGAAAACAGCAAAACAAAACCGCAACAACTGGTACATCGATATGCCCAAGGGCCAACCGGAAGCGGGAATCTATACAGTTAGTATCGATGTTAAGTTGCTCAACTGCTCTTCTAGATTGCCCACGGCTGAGCTGCTAATTCGTAGAAAAAGCGATTGGTTCTCTTACGGGACGAGTGGAGAGTGCACGCTTAAAGTAGGACAGGCTGTCCGCTTGTCTGCCATCGCCACATCTCCGGTACAGCCGACCAATGACTCGGCGGCTACCGTTCTGCAGCTATGCACTACAAGCTCTTTTGTTGGTCAAATCGCTATCCGCCACGTAAAACTCGAAAAAGGCACTAAAGCTACTGACTGGTGCATGTCGGATGGGGACATTAACAAGCGCATACAGACTCAGGCCGATGCACTCACGGCCTATCAAGCCGAAGTCAAGCGTACTTATGCTTTATCATCGTCCGTTTATACCAAAACGGAAACGCAGACTAGAGAAAATGCTCTTAAAAATTCAACCATCAGTGACTTGAAAGCCACCGATGACTGGAAGAAGTTAATCAAGATCAATCAGAATTCAAGCTGGATCCAAGACGCAACCGGGTTTCAGCAACAGGTCTGGAAGTACAATCTTGATTCAAGCAGCGAGCTCATTGGCAAAAAGAGCTTTGAAGATGGAGATGTTGGGGAGTGGACGTGCAACGATTGCAAATCCAAAGCCGTTATCAGCAATGTTGCCAATTACAATGCTGATGGATATACTAAATGCATTTGTGCGCCTAACAACAATGATTTGTGCTGGAATGTCAGCTGCAGAGTAAAACCTGGCGACAAGTATTATGTAGAGCTATTAGCCCCGAACTTTTACAGTGTACACGGCGGTCGCACGATAACCGTTAATGCTTACTTTATGTACATTACCAAAGACGGAAAGAAAGCTTGGCGAATGGGGCCGTCTGGACAAGTTGCAACCAGCACTACTGGTTGGATCAAGGGCATTATAACCGTGCCGGACAACGTCACAAGCGCAAAACCGTGGATATCAGTTAAAGACAATGGAGTCGCTAGTGCTGCCTATCTGACATATGCTAGCTTTACGAAGCTTGATGATTACACTCAGTCAAACATGACGTCAATCAAGCAATCATCAGACAGTATCGGTTTAAAAGTTGCCCAACTCGTCGGGGGTTCTGACATATCGAAAATCGATATGACTAGTGCGGCAGTCAAAATTGATTCAAAGCATATCCTGCTGAATGGCGATGTTGCGATTGACGGGACGACTTTCGCGAAAAAGATAAAAGCAACTGGTATCACTGCAGACATGATGTTGGCTGGCACTATCGATGCGGCTAAAATCAATGTCATCAACATTGATGCGTCTAAGATTACCACCGGCACGCTGACGGCTAAAATCGCAAAGCTAATAGGTAGCAACAATTCGTGGATGAGCTTAGACGGGTCAGGAATACACGCTGAAGGTGGTACAGCCGCTAACAAGGATCAGTGGACATTTGATATTGGCAGCGCAGGGTATCATATTAAGCGCCAAGAACCAAAATCGGGTGATTATCGTTGGACGGGCGGATTGGTTTATGCTCAAAATACGGCAAACACGAATTTGAACGGATTAGGATTGGTAGTCTGCCCAAGTAGCAGCGGCGGTAATGGGGATGAAATCTCGATTGGCAAGGTTGTTAAAGGTAATTTTGACGGCGGTTATGAATGGAACGCTTCGATGAAGTGGTCTGCGACAGGTTATGGAGGTTTCGGCTCAGGCTTTCACTGGTACGATACGTGTACATTGGAAAATGACAAAGCACGCACAATTTATACGGGAGGAAAGGATCCCTTCTATATCAGGAACATACGCTGGGGTAACAGTGGCTACTATTATCCATCTATACAGGTTGGTTACAACGAAAATACTAAATCATCATCAGGAATCGCGTTTCGTTGGGATGACATAAAGCCGTGGGGAACTATGAACATGGAAAATGTGGAAATTTCTTGTGGCGCTTCTAACAAGCTGAGATTTACGTGGTGTCAGTGGTCCAACTGGTATCAGCAATGGAAGATACCTGCGATTTCCAATCGAGTTTCACCGACATCCGGGATTGCCTTTGCTTCAGGCGGAATCCGAGAGTTTGCCGGGTCCAAGGTTCGCGATTTATAAAATAGGAGGAAATAATATGGCTTTGAAAAAAACAATTGTTCTTACGGATACAATCGAAAATGCTAACGGCGACGAAATTGCCGAAATGCAAACATACCTAACGGGGGATGGTAGCACACCTGTCATTAGGACGATGGGGTTATCAGAGCCGATTGGTTATTCTGATGATGGCAGGGCTATTTTGCCTGAGCAAGATGATAAGGTTATCGAGAAACGTCAACAGGAATTTATGGCAGCCGCCATCGGGGAACAAAAAACATTGTGTAAAGAGAATGGCATCGATCCGTCATTAGTTAACATTATTGGAGCAGAAAATAAGGAGGATAAGTAATGGATACTGAAAAACTACAAAAAATCATCAGCAATCTTGCTGCTGAAATTGGTAATCTTAATATCAAATTAGCTAACTTAGCAGTTGAAAATGAAAAATTGCAACAAATGGTAGCAGAAGCAAATCAAAAGAAAGAAGAGGAGTAGCAATGGCACTTACGAAACAAAAAACAGTCAACCTTTCTGGAGAATCAAGAATAGGAGATGAATTGGTGGCACGTTTTTCGGCGCAAGTATCATCTAATGATGCGTTGAGTCAAGATATCGTTACAACAATTGCCAACGTTGATCTTTATCGCAAAAATTCCAAAGCTGTAAGAGATGATGCAAATTCGTTCAGAGAATTTGTTTACTCTGTGCAAGACCAGGTTTACTCAGAAACTGAAACAGAATAATAACTATAGCGGTGGGGGGTAGGATAAAAAAGGAGTGATTAAATGTTGCATATAGAATACATCAAACATCTGTCGGCGCTGATTGATAATCCTGTGTTTTTCGCATTCTTTCTAGCGGTTCTAATCGACGTCATGACGGGGTTCGTAAAATCGTTGGTCAACAAAAAAACGACATCTAGTAAGGGCATCGGCGGACTTATCAAACACTCGACTTTGCTGTTGATCGTATGTATGCTATATCCGTTCTGCGATATCTACGGGGCAAGCGGCATGGCCGATACGCTTTTGATTTTCTACATCCTGTTTTATGCGATTTCCATCACGGAAAATTTAGGCCAAATGGGAATCCCGATTCCGTCTTGGCTTAAAAAATACATTTATAAGTTATCCGATGACTATCGAGGTGATGACGATGAGAAGTAAAATCATGTTGGGCTTTGCCGTATGCGCAGGGCTTTTTTTATGCAGTCAAAACGCGCAGGCAAATCGATTAGGTCAGGACGTATCTAGCTATCAATTGAGTGATTTCGATTACATGCTGCAACGTAAACAGCTAGGGTCTGAATTTACCATTGTCAAGCTAGGCGGTTCCGGCGGCTTTGAAGGAGAACATTATCAAAATCCAAAAGCTTCGGCACAGCTGGCCAATGCGTCAAAAAGTGGTCAGGACGTTGCAGGCTACTTCTGGGGACAGTTTGGATCAGATAGATTGATGGCGCAAAAGATGGCCGGCTATGCAGTAGCGGATGCGCACAGGACAGGGTTAAAACAGGGCGCTGCTATTGCGCTGGATTACGAGCAGGGTGCATCGATGTCAAGAACAGCCAATACCGATGCAATTATTGAGTTTATGTCAGCCGTTAAAAGCGCGGGGTATAAACCGCTACTATATAGCGGTGCCTATTATATGAAAAGATATGTAGATATTGAGCGTATTGGTAAGCAGTTTGGAACGTGTCTGTGGGTTGCTAGCTATAAGACAACCGGATTACAGTTAGCTCCGGATTTTGCTTATTTCCCGTCAATGAACTATGTAGCGATGTGGCAATTTGCGGATAATTGGCATGGTACTGATGGAAACGTGGAACTTGTTTCTGTTATTAAAGGAGATGTTAAAAACAACGTGGCGGTTAAGCCAACTGTTACTGTTTCTGGGAGCTACTATACCATTAAGTTCGGTGATTCGTGGTGGTCAATCGCAAATCGTTTTGGTATGGACATGTATCAGTTGGCACAGCTTAATGGCATGTCGATTAACAACGTTATTCATCCGGGTCAAAAAATTAAAGTTAAGGGCACGATCAAAAACGGTGCAAAACCAATTAAAAATAACAATACTAGCTCTTATCTTGTTAAGCCTGGCGATTCGTGGTGGAGCATCGCGGCTAAGCATGGACTGTCTATGTATGCGTTGGCGCAGCGCAACGGCAAGACTATCTATACTGTTATCCACCCGGGCGACCGTCTGACCATCAGCGGACGAACTGCCACTGCTACGCGTACCTACACGGTAAGACGTGGGGACACTTTGAGCGGCATCGCTGGCAGACTGGGCGTGTCAGTCGGCCATTTGGTACAGGCTAACCGTATAGGCAACCCTAACAGGATCTATGTCGGTCAGCGGTTGGTATACTGACAACTTCCGTGGTATACTATAGTCACAATTGCATACAATAGCTTCGTAATCCCCCGTGCCGAACGGGGGATATTTTTTTGTGCAAAAAAATAAAGGCTCTGCCAAAATGCAGAACCTTGTATTCAAAATATTGCATAAAAATTCTTTTTGAGAATCGGTCAAAAGCGCTGATGTTGCAATTGAAACGGTTGTTGCAATTTTGTTGCAGTTTAACGATTTAACCGTTGGTACAATAGAATTGATAACCCCGATCACCGGTATCAAAATTTAT
>OBKN01000164.1_pt1 | contig 37855 bp, 28 predicted proteins | sample 1519931 | NCBI WGS metagenome assembly OBKN01 (sample SAMN04209254, study PRJEB22552) | human gut metagenome | biome: gut; material: feces | host: Homo sapiens | place: USA: Oklahoma
ATATCTGCGTCTAAGATGTCTAAACAAAATAAAAAGGATTATCAAAATAATTTACATGGTAATAATCCTAAACATAAATCATGGTATCGTAAAGGGTCTTTGAATTATTTGCGCCCCAATCAAAGTAAAAACTGTGTATCTCTCCCATCAAACGGACAAGCTAAGATTATTTCAGCACATTTTATTAAAATTCAAGATTACGGCACTGTTCAAGTTGTTGATAACATTAAAAATATGAAAAATACTAAGATTGTCACAACTAAAATCAAACGCAAAGCTAACGGGCAGTTTGAGCTTCAGATTGTATTCAAAACTATTAATGAACGTAAAGGAATTGTTAATATGATTGGTGCCGATTGGAATATGAAGAATAATAAAATTTGGCATACATCTGATAATGATGAATTGTATCTTAGTAAGGACGTATCGGATAAAGCCGACAAATTAGAAGCTGAGATTAACAAGTTGAAATCTCAAAGAGATTTAATAACTTGGTTGTCTCAAAAATCCCAAAGGATAACTAAATTAAATGAAGATATGCGATATTTAAGCAGCAAACGCAGTCACATTTTAATTGCAGAATATAATCGGATGGCAAAAGAACTATTTACTAAAAATGATTTAGTTGCGATTGAAAATTTAAATGCAAAGGAAATGAGGAAGCGAAATCAAATTAACGTTAAGCAAAACAAAGCTAAGAATCGTAAATTAGCGAAGATAAAGCCTTATGAAATGGGACGATTACTAATTCAAATGGCTAATCGTTTAGGGAAAACGGTTATCTTAGTTGACAGTTACAAAACTAGTCAAGTGGAATACGGGACTAAATACCAAGAAAAACATGATGTAAATGATAGAAAATGGGTGTCAAAGTATACTGGAGCAATTATCGAACGGTATTTAAACGCAAGCAAGAATATTTTAGCATGGGCGTTAAATCCCAAAGAACATATCAAATATAAAGAAAGCTTGAAATTATACAAAGAAGGCAAAATAAAAGCATCAATTAAACCATTGAATTTAATTACTGTTAATTAGAAATACAGGCGAGACAGAACCTTGTCGTCTTAAACGGCTATGAGATTTGATATAGGCGTATCACTCTGAGCTTGCGAAACGAGTGCGATATATCATTTGAGAGTCTTAAATGACTACCGTATTTTAAATACGCATTGCCTAAACGTTTTTTAGGAATAATAGCTAAAAAGTAGCTATTACCACTAGGAAGCTCGGTACTTTAGTGCCGAGTTCCGTTCACTTGATTTTTTTCGAAAGGACTATTCATAAATGAAGTTTACTAAATTTGAGATTATCGTTCATGTTGTTGCGCTGGTTGCGCTTTTGATTACGCTTGCAATCATGTCGGTCGCATCGGGAAAAGGCTTTTCAATTACGCTGCTCTTGCTCGGAGTGCTTTATTATGTCGTTTGCGTCGTCTTATTCAAACTTTGGATAATCTGGCGCGCAAATCATCGACGTTAACCAAAGGGAGGCAATTTGATTGACGCGCAAACAGATTCACGTAATGACGATTGGCCTTCTTTTGGCCAATGTGATGTCAGGACTTGATGCGACGATTATAAATACGGCACTGCCGGCCATTATTGCCGATTTGCACGGGATTTCCTGCATGGGTCTGATCGTTTCCGTTTTCTTGCTCGGCATGTCCGTGTCTACGCTGCTTTGGAGCAAATTCGGCGAGCGCATGGGCAACAAAAAGGCTTTTGAACTGGCGGTGGTTTTGTTTATAGCTGGTTCAGCACTTGAGGGACTTTCGCCTGATATTTTGTTTTTTGTCTGTGCTCGGCTGCTCATGGGAATCGGTGCCGGCGGTCTCGGGTCGATTCCGTACATTATTTTCGGGAACGTTTATGAAAATCTGCATACGCGCTCGATTATCCTCGGGTTCGTTTCGGCAGTCTACGGTGCGGCTTCGATTACGGGACCGCTTGTCGGCGGATTGATCGTCGATTCGTTCAGCTGGCACTGGATCTTTTATATCAACGTTCCGATCGGGCTGCTGATTATCGCGATTATTCATTTTTCGTATAAGGAAAAGATCGAATCCGTCGACAAGAAAGTCGACTGGCTGGGGTCTTTTCTGTTGGTCAGCGGGCTGACCTGCATTTTGATGGGCATTCAGGTTATCGGAAACGAATCGGAAATGCTTGTCATCGGGCTGATTGTTTCAGGAATCATTCTGTGCTTTTGTTTGGTGCAAGCAGAAAAGAAAGCAAGCGATCCCGTTATGCCGCTGCATATTTTCAAAGATCGGCTTTTGGTTTTGGATTGTGCCTTGTTTGCGGTCATCTGGGGGTCTTCGATTGCGTTCAACACGTACATTCCGCTGTGGGCACAGGGGCTGCTTGGACTGAGCGCTTTGATGGGCGGTCTGACGCAGATTCCGGCCTCGGTCTTTGATTTTGCCGGTTCCCAGCTTTCGGCTTCGATTCGAGAGCGGTGGTCTTTTGCAGGTGCGGTCAATCTCGGAATTTTATCCTTGGCCGTTGCGGAATTCGGCCTGCTTGTTGCAAAATCCAGTGCTTCGTTTGTGTTTCTGTGCATCGTTGCGGCTTTTGGCGGGTTTTCGGTCGGTCTGATCTTCAACGTTTTGCAGATCAAGGTTCAGTACGACTCATCCAGGCAGGATATGGCGGTTGCCACGTCATTCAGCTTTTTGATCAGAATCTTGGGTCAAACACTGATGGCATCGATTTACGGCGTGCTGATGAACGTTGCCTTGAATCGTGGAGTCGAACGATCCGGCGGAAAAATCACGCTAGCGATGATGAACAAATTGAGCGATGCGGAATCGTCCAAAAACTTGCCGCAGGAATTGCTGCCGCAGATGCGCGCAATCATGCATTCGGGGATTCAGATTATTATGATGGTTGCTTTGACGCTGTTGGTTCTTGCGTTTTATCTGAACATAAAATGCAAGAAAGCTGAAAAAAAGCCGTCTTAGAAGCAGATGAATTGAAATTTTTACTGATAAAGAGATAATGAGCGCAGTCCAGAATGCTGACTTGTCTTCAGCAATGACTGCGGAAATTGTATTTTTCAGAAGGGTGTTTTACGATGATGAGGAAAAACACCCTTTTTTAGCGCAAAACAGCTTTTGAATATGCATTTGGATTGAATTTTTCAAGAAGATATTTTTCAGCTTGTTTAGCGCTGTCAAAAATAGACCGATTTAACGATAAGAGAGGTGATTGGCCATGAAAAGAACAATTGCATCCGCTGCAGCGCTGGCAGCGGCAGTTATCGGAACGGGAACAGTCAATTCGATTGCAAATGCTGACACGATCGAAACGACCGCAAAGAACGAAACGACCGTCAAAAATGACGTCAAAACGTCAAAACAGGCTGCATCAGAAACCCAAAAAGCAAATGCGGCATTGAACTCTGCACAGCAGGATTTTAATGAGACGCAGGCTAAAAATGATGCCGATAAAGCTGATTTGAATAAAGCCGAATCAGAAAAGAACCAAGCGGCTACGGCTGTAAAAGATGCTCAGGAAAAGTATGATCATCAAAAACGAAACGAAGCATCAGCGAACCGGATTTCTTCAGCAAAAGGCGATGTTGACAATGCTTCAAAAGAGCTGGATGATGCGCAGTCGAAGGCGGATTCAGCCAAAAAAGATCAAGCCGACAAAGAAAATGCAAAAGATCAGGCTCAAAAGGAGCAGGATCAGGCCAAATCAGACAAGGACAAGGCTCAAGCAGACGCTGATCAGGCACAAGCGAATAAAGATCAGGCTCAAAAAGAAAATGATGCCTTGAACAAAGGTCAGTTGAATGACAAAAAAGATGAGCTGAACGCAGAAATTTCGGCCAGAAAAGATGAGCAGACCAAAGCAGAAACGGCATTGGACAAGGCAAATCAAGCCAAAAAAGATGCCGATAAGCAAAAAGAGGATGCCGTTTCTGAAAATAAGACTGCACAGGGCAATTTAAACGATGCTCAGCAAAAATATGACGCTGCCAAAAAAGATTTTGATGCTGCCGATCAAAATCAACAAAATGCCCAATCAAAAGCCGATTCGGCCTCACGAGCATATAAGGATGCTTTGGCAAAACTTGAATGGCTGACGGCGGAAAATCTGAACAAGGAACTCGTCAAAGCAAAAGCCGAGCTTGAAAGTTCACAAAAAAATTATGAGGAAACGCTTTCTGAGTATAAAACGCTCGTTTCCGAAAAAGGGCAGGCAGATTCAAAGGCCAAAGAAGCAAAGCAAAAAGCAGATGCCGCCAAGGCTGCATTTGAAAAGATTCAAGCGGAATATGCGGCTAAAAAGAAAGCTTATGATGCTGCCTTTGAGGAGCAGAAACAGGCACAAAACAAACTTGATTCGTTGAAGAAGGGGACGCTCAAATTCAACGTTGACGACTGGAAGAAAGCGGTCAACGGCTGGAAAACCGAAGATGAGCTCAAAAAGATGAGCGCAGCTGAAAAAGCCGCTTATCAAAAGGCGCTTTCAGAATTCCAAAAAAAGTTTTATACGCAGTTTGAAAAGGACAATCCGAATCCTTATACGAACAATTATCAGCTTTACTACTATTCTGACGGAAGGATCGAGTACAAGATCGTAAACGATTCTTCAAAAAAATTCAGCAGCCTTCAAGACATTACTCAAGATGACTATGATGAACTGATGATTTATGCGCTGAACCTGATCAACGATGCAAGAAGACAGTGGGGAATCAAGACCGACATGATCTCAATGCGCGTTGATATGAATGCGGCCAAAGACATTGCGCAGAGCTATTCTGATGAAAACTGGAGCATTTGGGACAGCGACAGCAAGGGACACTATGTTAGCGCGATTACCAAGGCGGCCTTTAAGTATTGGCTGGATGATTACGGTGAAAATTGGGGTTCAGGCCTTTCATTTTATCAAGACGGCAAAAACGTCAACGTGATCAATATCTATAAAAATCGGCCGGAGTATGGGTATTTTACGATGGACATGCTCAAGGGAAACATTTACGGCGATATTATGGGAATGATGTTCGGCGATGCCGGCAGCGCTTGGGGACATTTATATAATTTTATTGATGAAACGAAACGCAGCGTTGGCCTCGGAATCGATTCGATGGGGGCATCGCATTTCTTCATCCATACTGGTTACAACGACGGCTTGACTCCTGACGTGACGCCGATCAAGGGACTTGAAACGGTATCGGTTCAAGCATCGAATACGGCTCTGAGCGAGGCTCAACAAGATTTGGCAAGAGCAGAAGCCAAAGCAGATCAGGCCAAAAAGGAACTTGATGCGGCAGCGGCCAAATTGAGCAGCGCACAAACCGAAAACCATGCGGCACAAACGGACTATTCAAACGCTGTTGCCAAACAGGCCGCAACGAATGCCGCATTCAAGACGGCACAAAGCAGGCTTGATGAAAGCTGCAAGAAACTGTCCGCTTCAAAAGCGAAAAATACCGAGCTTAAAAGAGAACTTGACAATTTGACCAAAGTTCAAAAGGAACAGGAACAAAAAGTTGAAGCTGCTAAAAATGCAAAAGCGGCTGCAGAACTGGATTTGGCAAAAAGCAAACAGGTAGCAGAAACGAAGAAGAATGCTTTGACGAACGCACAGGCTGAGCTGACGGCAGCCAAGACGGCTCAGAAACTGACGGCTGAAAACTTGAAACAAGCAACGGCAAATGTTGAAGCTGCTGGTCAAAAGGTCGAGCAGGCAGTTGCAGGTCTGGCCGAAATCAAAGCAGAAATCAAACAGGCTGAAACGGAACTGCAAAAGATTGATTATAAGATTGCCAATTTTGATGCATTAAAGAAAGCTGCGACAAGCAAGGTTGAGGAAACGAGCGGGGCGCTTGAAGCGGCAAAACAAAAGCTTGAACAAAAAACGGCAATCCTTGAAGAAAAGCAAGCCAGTCTCAAGCAGGCTGAAAGAAATCTCGAACAAGCCAAGGCCAATCTTGATTTTGCCAACAAAGTTCTGGCAGAAAAACAACAAGCGTTAGAATCAGCACAAAACAAGCTCGATGCTTTAGAGAATGCCAACAAACTTTTGGAAGAAACGAAAAAGAACCTGGAAAACGCCAAGCAGGAAGCGGCAAACAAACAGCAGGCTTACGAAGCGGCACTCAAAAAATACAACGCAAGCCTGCAGGAATTGGAAAATGCCAAAAAAGTGCTTGCAGATGCAAAGCAAACAGCAGCACAAGCCAATCGCAAGCTGAGCACGAAGCAGCTTGAAGAACTGGTTTCAGCACAGCAGCAAATTTTGCAAAGCGACAATAAAAAAGCATATCCTGCCTTAGGCTCTGAAGAAAACGTGCCCGTTGCAGGATTGGGATTCTTGGCAGTTTTGCTTTCGTTCTTCGGACTGGGAGAAGTCAAAAAGAAGCGCGCATAAATAATTGTGAAGAGGCTGGGAAAAAACTCTGCCTCAAATCGAAAAACCGGATCGATCAATTGCAAATCTGATCCGGTTTTTTTAGTATTCATGCCAATCGACTTCCGTGATGGAAATAAGCAAAATAACTTGGCGCGCTGCTTTATCAGGCGCTGCATTTGGCAAAAGCTCTGCCGTTTACGGACACATCGATGAAAATGGGGCGTCTGTCCGTAATTGGCCTGCTCGAAAAATGGCGATTACGGACAAAATGGGCGAAAACAGCCGTTTGTCCGTAAAAATTCAGACGTTTCGGACCTGGTTTTACGGACAAATGCTCCAAAAACAGTCTTCTGTCCGTAAATCACCAGCATAATGGCCAAAAATTTACGGACAAATCACCGGAAAATGCCGGTTTGTCCGTAAATTGCGTTTTGCTTACGGACAAACCATCAAAAATGTGCTCTTTGTCCGTAAATTTGAATGAAATCTTGGCTGAATCGGTTGAGTAGTACTGCTGATTGAAAAAAGTAGTTTTTATTCATTGGGCTGTTGGTTACGCTCGGAGCTTTGATCGAATTGAGATAAAAAAGGATGTTTCACGTGAAACATCCTTTTTTCAGATTATTCTGAATTTGCCGTTTTGCTCAAACAGCTTGCCCATTTTCAACAACAGGTCTTCCCTGCCCTTTTTAGCAACGAATTGGACACCAAGCGGCAGCCCGTTTGAAGCAACATGAACCGGCAGGCTGATGGCCGGGTTGCCCATGAGATTTGCCTGCTGAGTAAACGGGGTTGCTGCAAGACTAGGCATGAAGAATTCATAAACCAGGTCGGTCCGCTCTCTTGAAGAAAGCTCAGAGATGCGGCGCATTTTTGCCCGCATTGATTCATTGATGAACTGATGGGAAACTTCAGGTGCCGTCTGAGCCGTTGTCGGGGTCAGGAAGAAACTGTATTTTTCAAGAAAAGTGTCCATGACAAATGCAGCCTGGTCCCAATTTGCGAGCATGCGGCTGTAATCCGTCGCCTTGACGTCCATGCCGGCCTGACAGATGCACCAGCTGATGAGCTCCATGTCATCAATTTTAAGCTTGCGTTCAAGCGCGTTTTCAATGTTTGAAAACATTACGGCTGATTCGACGTCATTGACGAGATAATAGTCCTTGATCAGCTGAGTTCCGTCCAGTTTCGGTTCAGTTTCTTCAATTTCAAAACCTTGCTCTTCAAGAAAATTCACGGCTGAAAGAACTGCCTGCTTTGCGGCTTCTGAAACCTTCGTCTGAACGGGCGAATTCAATGAAAAGGCAACTTTGCGGTTTTTTGGCAACTGATCTTCAAGATTGAAGGAAAGCAGCGGGGTCTGAAACGGAGCCGGTGGTTGAACCGTTTGAACGGCGGCAAGCAGGCTGGCTGTGTCTCTGATCGAACGCGTTATGGCAAACGAGACGGATGCTCCCTGCCATCCGCGCCATGAAGAAGGGCCGACCGGAGTTCTGCCGCGCGTCGGTTTCAGTCCGATCAAGCCGGTAAACGATGCCGGAATTCTGATTGAGCCGCCGCCGTCGCTTGCTGCAGCAAGCGGCACCATTTTTGAAGCCACTGCTGAAGCAGCCCCGCCTGAAGACCCGCCCGAGTAAAATTCAGGGTTCCAGGGATTGCGTGCCGGACCGTACAATTTTGAATCCGTGACGTTGGTAAAGCCGAATTCAGGCGCATTTGACTGTCCGATGATGATGAACCCGGCTTGCTGCAGTGCCTTGACGAAATTATCGGTTTGAGTTGCCTTGGCATCTTTGAAGAGTTTCGAGCCGTCTGTTGCCGGCTCGCCTTCAAGATATTGACCGAGACTTTTTAGCAAAATCGGCACTCCCGCAAAAGGTCTGGCAAGATCGACGCAGCGTTTGGCTTCTTCCAGGGCTTTTTCTTCGCGCAGGCTGACGACCGCGTTCAGTTGGCCGTTTTTTGTTTTGATCTCGGAAAAAGCATTCATGACGGCTTCTTTTGGTGACAGCTGTTTTGTTTTGATCAGATTGGCGATTTCAGTGGCATCAAATTCCATGACAAACTCCTTTGGTTAACTATTTTTGTGATATCGGTTTACGAAAAACATTGTAACATATTGAGGGCGGGAAAAAATCCGTTTTGTTAAGGACCGAACGAAGCAGTGCTGCTTACGAATTATTTTGCCAGTTTTAATGCATGAAACCTTGCTTATTTGTGCAATGGCAGAATTTGGTTTTCATATACGCAAAAAAACCAGATGAGATTCGCAAATCAATTGCAAATTTCGTCCGGTTTTTTCAGCCTTTTGAGCAGATTAAAGTTCTTTGGTCAATTCGGCAATCCTGTCGACAGTTTTGTCCAGGAATTTGATCGTATTTTGCAGCGGCTCATCGGTCGTGATGTCAACTCCGGCAATTTTGGCCGCTTCAATTGGTGCCGGGCAATTGTCAAATTTCAGGAATTTGAGCCATGCATCGATTGCGGGCTGACCTTGTTCTTTGATTTTCAGATAAGCCTGAGTCGAAATCGTCAGACTTGCCGAATAGGTGTATGGATAAAGTCCCATATAATAATGAGATTGGCGCATCCACGTCAAGGCTGCGTCATCGTCAATTTCAACCGCATCGCCCCAGAATTTCTTCAGGACGGCTTTTTTGATTTCGCAAAGTCGATCTCCGTCAAAGCCTTCGCCGTTATCGATCAGCTTATAGACTTCGCGTTGGAAGGCTGCTTCCAAAAGGTGCGTGACGAAGTTGTGATAGTAGGTGTTCGTCAGCATCTTTGTCAGGGCGAAACGCTGCATCCGCTTGTCTGAACTCTTTTCTTCAAGCGCATGAGTCAATAAGAGTTCGTTGAAAGTCGATGGTGCTTCAACGATGTAGGTTGAAACTCCGCAGCTCAGCGGATGGTTTGTTTTGTTCGTCAGCATTTCCTGTCCGGCATGTCCGAGTTCGTGAACGAGCGTGTAAACGTCAGCCATTTCATCAGTCCATGACATCAAAATATATGCATGCTTGCCATATGGCGTTGTTTCAAAGCCGCCGGTTTCCTTGCCTTTATTGGCAGGGAAGTCGATCCAGCGTTCGTCAAAACATTTCATGATCATGTCATGGTATTTTGGCCCCAGGACTTTGATCGCATCGGAGATATATTCCGGTGCTTTGTCCAATGGGACTTTCGGTGCAAATTCAGGGTCGAGATCGATCTGAAGATCTGAGAACGTCAGCTTGTCCAAGCCGCGTTCCTTTTGGATTAATTTGACGTATTTTTGCATGACGGGGCCAAGTTTTTCGATGATGACATCGATTTGACGATCGAAAAATTCGCGCGGAACTTCCTGATCGTCCAACAAGTAATCGAAGACCGAGTCGTATCCGCGCAGGGTTGCCATGTTTTTTTCCTTGGAAACCTGTGCGTAGTAGTTGGCAGCCACGGTATTCTTGTATTGATTCAAAACTTTTGAGAATGCTTTGAATGCCGCATGACGCAGCTTGTGATCCGGATTATACTGATAGCTGTTTTCATAAAGCACGAATGACAGAGGGTATGTTTTGCCGTCGACTTCAAAATCCGGGAACGACATGTCGGCTGCCCGGCATGTCGTATAGATTCCTTCAAACGAAGAAAGAGTCGGTTCGATCGAACTTAGCGCGCTTTCGACTTCGCTGCTCAAGCGATGCTTTTTGATGCGCTTGAATTCTCTGATGGCGGCACCAAGATCAGGACGCTTGTCTGAAACGGCATCAAGCGTTTCGTTATCGTTGTCCATGATCTGAGCTCTGTATTTTGCAAGCTCGGCATTGTAGTCGGCTTCAAGCTGGTCAAGAATTCTTAAAAGCTGGTTGTAGTGCGGATCCGTCATATCGGTCGACTGTTGCAAAAAGCCGTAATGACCAAGCAGATCCATGCGAACTTCCATCTCGCCCAGATCGTCCAATGCGGAAATAATCGTTTCAGGATCGTTCAGCTTTTGATCGTACTTGGAAAAGTCCGCGAGCGCCTTTTTTTCTGCTTCGATGTCTTTTTGCCAGGCATCGTCATTTTCGTAAAGAATACCGACGTCCCAAGTTTGATGTACCGGAACGTCTTTTCTGTCAGGTAAACCCATGATAAAACCCCCATATTATGTATTTGTCAAAAATAACAAGAAAATCATAGCAAACAAAGTTTCTAAAGTCTATAAAAATGCTCACGCACCGAGACTCGACAGTTACATGAACATGTCATCAGAGACGAATCTTGTCGGGTGTCGTGTCTTATCTGTTTTTGAGTCTGATTGGCTACATTGGTTACAAGACAGGCGTTTCGACGATGGAACCGAGTAGAATATTTTTTCAATTTTGGATGATTTTGTTCTACTTTCGAGGCCGTGCGGGCCGAATTTGGAGCTGGTGGTAGACAAAAAAGAGCCATTTCCCCCGTTTTTTGTCTACTTTCGAGGTCGCGCGGGCCGAATTTGGAGTCGGTGGTAGACAAAAATGAGCCATTTCCCCCGTTTTTTGTCTACTTTCGGTTCCGCGCGCCCTGAATTTCGACCAGCCGGTAGACAAAAATCAGACGTTTCTCTCGTTTTTTGTCTACTTTCCCCTTCGAACTTCAAAGCGGATTACGGTCAGAAAACCGTTTTTCAAATTTTGCCCGTAAACTTTAGATGCAACACAGGAATTCAATCAGATCAAGACATCGATTGCTGCCGTCGCACTGTATTTGTCATGCTGATAAGGAACTTCGACAAAAACAAATTATTCATGCCTCCCCAAAAATGCAGTGCCACCCTCATCAAAAAGATCAGTCAATTTCTTTGATATTTTAAAGTAGTTTTTGTTGGCTTTTTGAGCGACAATCGTGTATACTTCCGTTAACAGACAAAAAGTAAGCAAACTGTCTGCTAATTTCGAAGAGAGGATGGAAGCCATGCGTAAAAAAGACGACGTTTTAGAAATCGGCGTGCTTAATCTGATGCACGATAAAGAAGATACGAAGCGACGTTTCGAACGCGTTCTGACACGGGAAGACTGTCGGGTGAACCTCACTTGGTTCTATCCCGTAATGCATTATCAGGACAGAGAAGTTCCGGAAAACGTTCGCCAAATGTCGCAGCCGCTCGACCTTAACAAGGTCAAAGAGCTTGATGCCTTTATCGTAACGGGTGCGCCGCTTGAAAAGCTGGACTTCGATGATGTCACGTATATCAGCGAACTGCAGGAGCTGTTTGACTGTTTGAGCACTGAAGGAATCGAGCAGCTTTACGTCTGTTGGGGCGCAATGGTCGCCGCTAATTATTTTTACGGCGTCGATAAGTATTTGTTGAATCAAAAGCTTTTCGGAGTCTATTCTCAGGTGATTTTAGAAAATTCTCCTTTGCTTGAGGGGCTTTCCGACGGCTTTTTAGCGCCTCATGCGCGTTATGCGGAACTTTCATGCAGTCAGGTCAGAGAAGTTCCGGAACTTTCTGTTGTTTCGGTGTCCGAGACCAATCATCTTTTCTTGGCTGAGGCAAGAAAAGAACGACAGACGTTCTTGTTTTCGCATCTTGAATATGGTCGAGATGCACTTGATAAAGAATATTATCGCGAACTGCAGGCTCATCCTGAAGATGCGCCCGTATTGGCAAAAGCATCCAATTATTATGATGATCCCGTCAAAATGACATGGATGCGTTTCGGTTGGGGAAAAGCCCAGCGTCACTTTTTTGAAAATTGGCTGAAACAAGCCGAAGAAAACCGTTTGAAAAAAGTCTGTACTCAGTAAAGGGGATAAAAAATATGACAAAAATTTATGATTCAGTTGATCAACTCATTGGAAAGACGCCGATTGTCAAGCTTAACCACGTTGTTCCGGAAGATGCGGCAGACGTTTACGTCAAGCTTGAATTTTTCAACCCGGCAGGTTCAATCAAAGACCGCATTGCTCTTTCAATGCTTGAGGCTGCCAAAAAATCAGGCAAGCTTAAAGACGGCGGTACGATCATTGAACCGACTTCGGGTAACACCGGTATCGGGCTGGCGATGGTTGCGGCGGCCAAAGGATATCATCTGATCATCGTGATGCCCGAAACGATGAGCATTGAGCGTCGCAAGCTCATGCAAGGATACGGTGCGGAATTGATTTTGACGCCAGGAGCTGAAGGAATGAAGGGTTCTATCGCCAAAGCAACGCAACTGGCTGAAGATAACGGCTATTTCATGCCGATGCAGTTTGAAAATCCGGCCAATCCCGACGTTCATGAGCAAGAAACAGGCCAGGAAATCATCGAAGCGTTCGGAAAGGATGACCTTCCTGACGCATTCGTTGCCGGTGTCGGAACCGGTGGTACTTTGACCGGCATCGGACATGCTTTGAAGGAGCTTGACCAAGAGATTAAGGTTTATGCGCTTGAACCGTCAGAATCACCGGTGTTAAAGACCGGAGTTGCCGGAAAGCACAAGATTCAAGGCATCAGCGCCGGCTTTGTTCCGGAAATTTTGGACAGGCAGATTTATGACGGAATCATCGAGGTTCCAAGCGATGAAGCCGTCAAAACGGCACGCGAAGTTGCACACAAGGAAGGATTCCTTCCGGGAATTTCCGCTGGAGCCAATATTTACGGTGCAATCGAAATTGCCAAAAAACTTGGCAAGGGCAAGAAAGTCGTTACTGTTTCGCCTGATGGCGGCGATCGCTATCTTTCAACGGAATTGTTCAACTATTGAGTTTAAAAAACAATCGAAGCCGATTCTTACTGGTTTCGGTTGTTTTTTTATAAAATGCAGAGTTCAAAAAACTTCGGAAATTTCTGACGTCGTTCTGCTTGGAATCGATTTGATTGCAGAATCATTGGCACAAAAAGAAAATATGTTCGTTTGATTATGGACAAAACGAATGTAAGTTTGTATAATTGTTAATATCAATAGTAATAAAGAAGGGATTATTATCAACACGAACGAACTCACCGAATATCTTTCAGACAACTCAAACGTACTGGATTTGTTCGGTAAAAAAATATTGGCGCATCTTCAGCAGATGAATGAGCAGAGACAGCCGGCCAAGCGGTACAACGAAGCACAGCTCAGGCGGAAAACAGAAAAGCATCTCAAAGAATTTATTGAAAATCTTGAGTCACAGTTGAAGAGAACAATTCCTGATGAATACGATCGCCCTGAGGATTGGATTCGTTTTTTTGATGACAACCGCGTGATTGAAGAGCTCGAATTGTCGATTGCGGAAATGGAATTTGCTGAATGAGAAGGGAAAAGCGGGCCACCTGTTTAAAAAGGCGATGGCTATCCATCCAGTGGTTAAAATCACTGGCATTCCGCCCAAAAGTAAATGAAAAACAATAATAAAATTTTATAAATATAGAACGTTGACATATTAAGGATGGAAGGGTTTAAAAATTTTCTTCGCTACAAAACACGAACGTTTAATGGTTGTAATTTGTAAATGTTAGGCTATACTTGATTAGTAATTATTAAACTTAGAGGTGTTACTATTGAGCAGTGAAAATTCTTCTTCTGAGAAACTCAATTGGGTTGAAAAGCAGTTTCGCATGAAAGAATTAGGGACAAACGTCAAGAAGGAAACTTTGGTAGGAATTACGACATTTGTTTCCATGGCATATATTTTGTTTGTCAATCCCAGCGTCTTGGGTGCATCAGGAATGGACAAGGGAGCCGTTTTCACGGCAACGGCCTTGTCTGCGATCCTCGGTTGTCTGTTGATGGCATTTTTGGCCAATTACCCGATTGCAATTGCACCTGGACTTGGTGATAATGCATTCTTCACATATTCAGTCGTTTTGGCGATGGGAATCAAGTGGCAGACTGCGCTTGCAGGCGTTGTCGTGGCTTCGATTATTTTTACGATTCTGACATTCTTTAAAATTCGCGAAATCGTGATCAATGCGATTCCGCATAATCTCAAACTGGCAATGGCTGCGGGCATCGGGATGTTCATTGCTTTCATTGGCCTGCAAGGCGGCGGTCTCGTTGTCGCAAGCAAATCTTCGCTTGTTCAGCTTGGCTCATTGACCGTTCCGACGACTTGGCTGACGATTTTTGGATTGTTCGTGACAGCATTGTTGATGGCAAGAAAAGTTCCGGGATCAATTTTTATCGGCATCGTTGCAACTGCGATTTTGGGACTTGTGACGGGATTGATCAAGGCACCGTCTCAGATCGTATCGTCCATTCCGAGCATGAAACCGACGTTTGCGGTCGGCATCAAACATTTGGGCGATGTCAATACTCCGCAGATGTGGGCGGTCGTTTTGATTTTTCTGCTGGTGGCATTCTTCGATACGGCCGGAACGCTGATCGGACTTGCCCAACAGGCGGGATTGATGAAAAACGACAAAATGCCACGAATCGGTCAGGCTTTGATGGCAGATTCCGTCTCAATGCTTGCCGGTTCAGTCATGGGAACGACGCCAACGGCCGCTTACGTTGAATCCTCAGCCGGAATTGCCGTTGGAGGACGTACGGGCTTTACTGCATTGGTCGTTGCTGTTTTGTTTGGCTTTGGCATGTTCTTCTCACCGCTTTTGTCAGTCGTAACGACGCAAGTCACTGCACCGGCATTGATTATCGTCGGTGCTTTGATGGCGCAGTCGCTTAAGGAAATCGAATGGGACAAGTTTGAAATTGCCTTGCCGGCATTTTTGACGGTTATTGCAATGCCTTTGACATATAACATTTCATATGGCTTTGCTTTTGCATTCTTAATCTATCCGATTACGATGATTGCTGCCGGCCGCAAGAAGGAGCTTAATCCAGTCGTGATTGCTCTGTTCTTTGTTTTCATCGTCATGCTTTACGTGTTGAACGTTTTGCCGTCCAAGTAATCAAAAAACGATTTGTCTCTCTGCCTGCTTTTGTAAGACAGAGATTTTTTTGTAATGCGGATGGTTGCGGTCATATAAAAACAGCAGTCACGCTTTTTAAAGCGCAGAACATCCTTTGGAAAGACTATTTCCCGGGAAATATTTTCAATTGTCGGACCGAGCGAGTATACTCAAGTTAGAAAAAGATTTCAGAAAGAAGGCATGGCAATGAAATCACGCAAGGAAATAGCTGAATTAGCCAATGAATATATCGCTGAATTTGATGCGGCATATGTACCGAAAAATGAACGGATTGAACGAATCATTGCTTACGGAAAGAAAAGTTTGGAAGAAAGACAGATTGCGCCGCAAACGATTATGGACAAATGCGTGCGGGCAATTTACGAAGTCGTTTTGAAGCAAAAAATCACCGTGGGCGATGAGGCATCGTGCATTTTAAAGAAAATGGAAAAATTGTCGCGCGAAAGATCGCTTCTGCCGTTTAGACGTTATGATCCATGGGATTGAAAAACCGTACAAATCAAAAAAATGCTGCCGTTAGAGACCGGAAGTTTCTGTTAATGTTCGGTATAGAAAGATATTGTCATTAATTCGTTTTATAATCTTCGCACTTTGCTTGAAAAATAGCTTTTTACTTGTTACAATTATCAAGGTTGACAAACGGCAGAATTACGTGTCGTTTGTGTTGCAGCAAACACAGAGCTAAGGAAACATGAGGTGGATATATATATGTCATCAGTTGTAGTTGTAGGTAGCCAATGGGGCGATGAAGGCAAAGGTAAGATTACTGATTTCTTGAGCCGGAATGCTGAAGTTATTGCACGTTATCAAGGTGGAGACAACGCTGGTCACACAATTGCGTTCAATGGCAAAACATATAAGCTGTGTTTGATCCCATCAGGCATTTTCTATTCTGAAAAAATTTGCGTTATCGGCAACGGGGTCGTTTTGAATCCTAAATCATTGGTTGAAGAATTGCGCTATTTGCATGAAAATGGCGTAACTACTGACAACTTGCGCGTTTCAGACCGCGCTCATGTTATCTTGCCATACCACATCATTCTTGACGGATTGCAGGAAAAGTCGAAGAAAGACAACAAAATCGGAACGACGAACAAGGGCATCGGACCTTGCTACATGGATAAGGCCGGACGTGTCGGAATTCGCGTTGCTGATCTTTTGGATAAGGAAACGTTTGCCGAAAAATTGAAACGCAACGTTGAAGAAAAGAATCGTTTGTTTGAAAAGATGTATGATTATGATGGGGAACCATTGAAGTTTGAAGACATCTTTGAAGAATATTTTGAATACGGTCAGGAAATCAAGAAGTACGTTACGGACACGTCGGTTGTTTTGAACGATGCGCTTGACGAAGGCAAGAGAGTCTTGTTTGAAGGTGCTCAAGGCAACATGCTTGATATCGATCAAGGAACATATCCGTTCGTTACTTCTTCAAATCCTGTTGCGGGCGGCGTTACGATCGGTTCAGGCGTTGGTCCTGCCAAGATCAACAAAGTCGTCGGCGCATGCAAGGCTTATACCTCTCGTGTCGGTGACGGTCCTTTCCCAACGGAACTTAAGAATGAAACGGGCGACTTCATTCGTGAAGCCGGTCATGAATACGGCACGGTCACGAAGCGTCCACGGCGAATCGGTTGGTTCGATTCGGTCGTCATGCGTCATTCAAAGCGTGTTTCAGGCTTGACCAATCTTTGCTTGAACTGCGTTGACGTTTTGACGGGGCTTGATGAAATCAAGATTTGTACCGCATATGAATTGAATGGCGAGAAGATTTATCATTACCCTGCAAGTTTGAAAGAACTTGAAGCTTGCAAGCCGATTTATGAAACGATGCCAGGGTGGAAGGAAGATATCACTAAGTGCAAGACTTTGGAAGACCTTCCTGAAAATGCCCGCAATTATATCCATCGAATCCAGGATCTTGTCGGCGTCAAAGTTTCAACGTTCTCAGTCGGACCTGACCGCGACCAGACAAACGTCTTGGAAAACGTTTGGGCACAGATTTAGGCACGGTTTTTTCGTGACGAACCTTGAGGCATGACTGAAAAATACGTCTGATTCATACATCGCGTTCAGAAATTTCTTAAAGGGATTCGGTTCGCCAAAAGCTGACTTCGGCTTTAGTCGATACTGATTAATAAAAATTATTAGGAAAAAACTATTCCTCAAACTACAAGCTCGGATGATTTGCAGTTAGCTGCGGATCTCATCCGGGCTTTTTGTATACGGCAACCCAAAAGGAGTCGAAGGATTGTCATTTACGGGCAAATTCCAGAAAACGCCCGTTTTGCCCGTAACCGTGGTCTGCCATTTACGGGCAAATTTCAGGAAACGCCCGTTTTGCCCGTAATCGTGGTCTGCCATTTACGGGCAAACCCCAGGAAACGCCCGTTTTGCCCGTAATCCCAACTTGACGCATGTCCCAGACAGCAGACACAGGCTCTGCATTTTATAAAATGTAGAGAAAAAAAGCGGATGCAAACAATTTTTAAATTTTTTATTATATTAATTATAGATGCTAGCTTATTATATTCGAATATAGTAATATATCCTCACAAATTCTTTCCCGTAAAACTAAAATGTGACAATAATTAAATATTGTTGAAACTTTGTGAAATTTAAGACAAAGTACTTGTATTTATCGGATAATTTTTATATCATATACTGTGAAAGCGATAACAATACTTTGATATAGCGGTTGTGAGCGCTGGAACGTTATTATAATATAGTCAAATGATTTAACAATCTAGGGAGGAATTAAGATGCTTCAGATGGATAATGTTAAAGAAGCTGTGACAACAGCTTGGGATGGCTTCAAAGGCGGAGAATGGCAAGACGAAATCGATGTGCGCGATTTTATTCAACAAAACTTCACTCCTTATGACGGTGATTCTTCATTCTTGGAAGGACCTACCGAAGCAACGACGAAACTCAACGATAAGCTCGTTGATCTGAAACTCAAGGAACGTGCTGCCGGCGGCGTTTTGGATGCTGACACGAAAGTTGTTTCGACAATCACGTCGCACGGACCGGGCTACCTTGACAAGGATCTTGAGAAGATTGTCGGTCTTCAGACTGACAAGCCGCTCAAGAAAGCATTGATGCCATATGGCGGGATTCGCATGGCTAAGGAAGCTTTGGCAGCTTATGGTTTTGAAATCGATCCTGAAACGGAAAGAATCTTCACTGATCTTCATAAGACGCACAACCAAGGTGTGTTCGACGTTTATACGGACGAAATCAAGAGAGCGCGCCACAACAAGATTATTACGGGACTTCCGGATGCATACGGACGCGGCCGCATCGTTGCTGATTTTCCGCGCGTTGCGCTTTACGGAATCGATCGTTTGATCGCCGCAAAGAAGGAAGATTTCAAAAATTACGGCGACGGCGAAATGACTGACGACGTTATCCGCGTACGTGAAGAAATTTCCGATCAGATTCGTGCCTTGAAAGACATGAAGACGATGGCCGCAGAATACGGCTATGACATTTCATATCCGGCAACAACGGCCAAGGAAGCCGTCCAATGGCTTTACTTCGGATACTTGGCAGCCATCAAGCAGCAAAACGGGGCTGCCATGTCAATCGGACGCATTGACTCGTTCATTGACATTTACGTTGAACGTGACCTTGAACGTGGCATTTTGACGGAAAAAGAAGCTCAGGAATTGATTGATCAATTTACGATGAAACTGCGCATGGTTTCGTTTATCCGTACGCCTGAGTACAATTCTCTGTTCTCCGGCAACCCTATCTGGGCAACGCTTTCGTTGGCCGGCATGGGCATGGACGGACGTCATCATGTAACGAAGACGTCGTATCGTTTCCTGAATACCTTGCACAACATGGGTGCTGCGCCTGAACCGAACATCACGGTTTTGTGGTCGGCAAACCTTCCTGAGTCGTTCAAGGAATATGCTGCGAGCGTATCTTCAAAGAGTTCGACGATTCAATACGAAAACGACGATTTGATGATGAAGACGTGGGGAACGGACTACTACGGCATCGCCTGCTGCGTTTCCGCTCAGCCGATTGCCGATGGCGTACAGTTCTTTGGTGCTCGCGCAAACCTTGCCAAGACCGTGCTTTATGCGATCAACGGCGGCATCGACGAATTGACGAAACGCCAGTGCGGACCTGCATATGCTCCGATTACTTCCGAATATATCGACTACGATGAATTCATGAAGAAATTCGACGATATGCTTGACTGGGTTGCAGACATCTATGTCAATGCGCTGAATGCCATCCATTATATGCACGACAAGTACTACTACGAATCTGCTCAGCTGGCATTGAAAAATACAGTGCTGAACCGGACGTTTGCAACCGGTATTTCAGGCTTGTCGGTTGCCGCTGACTCCATTTCCGCAATCAAGTATGGTCACGTCAAGGCAATTCGTGACGAAGACGGCGTTGCGATCGACTTCAAAGCAGACAACGACTTCCCTCGCTACGGCAACAATGATGATCGTGCCGATGAAATTGCCGTATGGCTCGTAAAACAGCTCTATACGAAGATGAACAAGCATCATCTCTATCGCGGAGCAAAGCTTTCAACATCCGTTTTGACGATTACTTCAAACGTCGTTTATGGCAAGAATACGGGGACAACGCCAAACGGCCGTCAAAAGGGAAATCCGTTCTCACCAGGTGCCAACCCGGCATACGGTGCAGAACAAAACGGCGCATTGGCATCGCTTCTTTCGGTAGCCAAGATTCCTTACAAGTATGCAACGGATGGCATCTCGAATACGTTTGCCGTTACGCCGTCAACATTGGGCCATGATGAAGAAACATGCGATAAGACTTTAGTAAACATGATCAACGGATATATGAAGAATAACGGTCATCATCTGAACATCAACGTCTTTAACCGTGATACGCTGATTGATGCGCAAAAGCATCCTGAAAAGTATCCGACTCTGACGATTCGTGTTTCCGGATACTGCGTATACTTTGCCGACTTGACCAAGGAACAGCAGGATGACGTAATTTCCAGAACGTTCCACGATCATATGTAACACTGTATTTTATAATTGAAGGTGGCATGAGACTATGACGACAAATCCGTATTTAAAACCGGTACCGACCAATGAAAAGGGTGAAATATTAGGGTACGTTCATTCGATTGAAACGTTCGGTGCCGTTGATGGGCCCGGAATCCGCTTCGTAGTCTTTATGCAAGGCTGCAATATGCGGTGCAAGTTCTGTCACAACCCCGATACTTGGAAAAAGAACGTCGGGACGACAATGACTGCTGATGAGGTCTTGAAAAAGGCGCTTCCTTATCGGGAATTTTGGGGAGAGCAAGGAGGAATCACGCTTTCCGGGGGCGAGATTTTGCTGCAGCCCGAATTTGCTCTTGACCTGTTTACGAAATGCAAGGAACTTGGTATCAGCACCTGTCTTGACACGTGCGGGCAGCCGTTCACCAGACGAAAGCCTTGGTTTGACACGTTCAACAAGCTGTTGGACGTGACTGATATCTTGCTCGTCGACATCAAGCATATCGATTCAGACAAGCACAAGCTGCTGACCGGTTTTCCAAACGAAAACATTCTCGATCTTTGCGAGTATTTGTCTGAAATCGGCAAGCCGGTCTGGATCAGACACGTTTTGATTCCTACGCAGACCGATTTTGACGAAGATCTTGAAAAGCTCGGAAATTATATCAAGACGCATTTGAGAAACGTCATGAAGGTCGAGGTTCTTCCTTATCATACGATGGGCGTGCACAAATACCACGAAATGGGTATTCCTTATCGTTTGGAAGGAGTCGAGCCGCCGACTCAGGATCGTGTTGAAAATGCGGAGAGGCTTCTCCATACTAAGGATTACGAAGGCTATCTTACTTGGAAACCAGGGATGAAGACTGATTGATGATCTGCCACACCGAAAAATTTCGGTGTGGTTTTGTTTTTTTGCATATTTTGCAGTGAAAAATTTTTTTGAGGAAGGTCAAAGGCGCATGGGGGTAAAGATTATGTCAAATATGCAAAAAAATCATTTGAAATTTTGCCTTTTCTTTTTGAGAGAACCGCGCTAAAATGTAAAAGTGATATAAAAACAGAAACATAAGTTCGCCTGCGGAAAATGGACACATTCATTGATATTAGGGGGCATATTTTATGACGATTTCAGCAAAGACATCGACTGAAGAATTGATTAAACAAGTTATGGAAGAACATACTTGCAGTTACGAAGAAGCTATCCGCTTGTTGATGAAGGTGGCCCAGAATCGAGATAATGACTGACTCTCGATAAAAAGCAGCTTTGAGACGTATTTTAGGCGCCTCAGAGCTGCTTTTTCTTTAGTATGGAAGATCGATCGACAATTGCTGATTGAAGCTTAACCGATCATTTAAAGCGGCCTTTTTGCGTTTTCTGCGCTGCTCATATCCTTTGCAAAGCATTTTTTCCTCGTTGCTTTCAGGGATGATCGGTTCTGGTTTGACGCTTTTGTCCAGGATGACGAAAGTGAAAAAAGCCGTCATTCCCAAAAATCTTTCGCCCGTTAAAAGATGCTCGCCGACGACTTTGGCGAAGACCTCGATCGAATGCGTGCCAACGCCCGTTACGTAGCTTTCGACGCAAAAAGAATCATGCAAGGCGAAAGGAGCAATAAAATTCACGTCGTCGATTGCAGCGGTGACGGTCTGCGTTCGCGCCAGTCTGGCTGCCGAAGTTGATGCCGTTCCGTCCAGAATTTCCAAAATTCGTCCACCATACACGGTTTCGTGCTCGTTGATATCTTCGGAAATGACGCGATGGTTCGTAATTGCCAGCGTTTCTTTGCATTTTGCCATTCATATCCCTCTTTTCCTGCGTAATGTCATTGTAGCACAAAAAAAGGAGCCGGAATCAAGTTCCGGCTCCTTACGACGAGCCCTCAGTCAGCCTTTCATTACCGCATAAGTTCTTTCACGACGTTCTTTTACATTATCGGTAATCCGCCAACCTGTCTCGTTCGATTAAGGTATAATTGAAAGGCATTTTGATCCTGCTTAATTAACCTTCAAGCCATATCCATCCTTGCTGTACCGGATATGGTCGTTTCACTATTGGGCAACGATGCTTTTATCGTTTCAAGCTCGCTGCAAGCGCTGTTTCATTCAGTCGCGCTGCAGAATCTCTAAACCCTTTCTACAATTCTTATTATAGCACTTTTTGATTAAAATGCAAGCGCTTACCATTAGAATTGAAAACTTTTTAACTTTTCCTTATTGTTCGCAGATCGGCTAAAGATAAATTCTGCTTTATCAATAATTTTCGTTATTCATGATTTTTGACATTCGATCACAAACAAAATTATTCTAAATATAGGCAAGAAACGCACGTTTATCAACGCTCTGCATTTTACAAAAAGGGACGCGTTCCGATATAATATCGAAAGTTTTACAGTCCAGAGAGGAGAAAAAATTTTGTATTTAGCAATCAACATCATCGGATTAATCGTATTTCTCGCAATCGGCTGGTTGTTTTCAAAAGATCGCAAAGCCATCAACTGGCGCGCAGTTTTGACAATGACGGCTTTAAACCTTGTCATGGCATGGTTTTTGACCAGTTTTCCGATCGGTCTCACGATCGTCAAAGGAGCCGCTGCAGGCTTTGATGCACTTGTTCAAGTTTCGTATCAAGGAATCGCGTTTGCAATTCCGAGCATGGTCAACGTGAAGTCGATGGACTTTTTCGTCAGCGTGCTGCTGCGATTTTAATGATCGTGCCGCTGTTTGACATTTTGACTTATATTGGTGTTCTCCCGTGGATTATCAAGTGGATCGGACGCGGTCTTTCATTTATTACGCGTCAACCTAAATTTGAATCGTTTTTCGCAGTTGAAATGATGTTTCTCGGCAATACGGAGGCGTTGGCCGTCTCATCGCTGCAGCTTAAGCGGATGAGCGCAAAACGCGATTTGACGCTTGCCATGATGTCCATGAGCTGCGTAACGGCCTCCATTATCGGTGCTTATACGCAAATGATGCCCGGACAATATATTTTAACGGCAATCCCTGTCAACGTGATCAACGCATTGGTCGTAACTTCAATGTTAAATCCAGTGCAGGTTTCGCAAGAAGAAGACTTTATTGCCAAAATCGGCGGATCGGCCTCCGTTGCTGACGGGACGGTTGAAGCCGACGGCAAGAAGGAACCGTTCTTCTCGTTTCTTGGCGACTCGATTCTGTCTGCCGGCCGTCTCGTTTTGATCATCGCTGCCAACGTTATTGCGTTCGTTGCCTTGGCTGCGCTTGTCGACAAGCTTTTGGGCCTGATTCATCCATGGGTTTCCCTGGAACATCTGCTCGGAATCATCATGTTCCCGTTTGCCTGGCTCATGGGTCTCAACCCTTCGGATGCGTTCCAATTTGCCCAATACATGGGTGAAAAGCTCGTGACGAACGAATTCGTCGTTATGGGCAAAGTTACCGGCAAGATCGCAACGACAGCCTTTTCCGAACACTACCGCGCCGTGCTTACGGTCTTCGTGACGTCGTTTGCCAACTTCTCAACTGTCGGCATGATCATTGGCTGTTTCAAGAGCATTGTTGATCGTGAGAAAAACGACTTGGTTTCCAAAAACGTTCCTTATTTGCTGTTGTCAGGCATTTTGGTTTCGTTGCTTTCGGCAGCAACGGTGGGACTGTTTGCTTGGTAGGAACAAGGTGTGGAAGCGAGCGCCACAACTGAACAATGATTTTTTCTTATTCTGGGCGGTGCACCGAGATTTCACTCAAATTTTACGGACAAAGCGCCATTTTTTGCTGATTTGTCCGTAATCAAAGCGCATTTTACGGACAAACCATCATTTTTCGGTGATTTGTCCGTAAATTTTTGACCATTATGATGAGGATTTACGGACAAAGCCGGTTTTTTGGAGCGTTTGTCCGTAAAACAGAGGGCAAAACGTCTGAATTTTTACGGACAAAGTGCCATTTTTGACCATTTTGTCCGTAATCGCCATTTTTGGGACAGTCTATTTACGGACAAAGCGTCCATTTTCATCGGTGTGTCCGTAAACGGCAGTGATTTTGCCAAATGCAGTGCTGCGCATCATCTGCTCAATCACTGCACCTGAGTTATGTTGCGAGCAAAACGGCGATTTCTGATGTGCAGTAGATTTGCCCGTAATCTGAGACCACACTGCTTTGGCGAAGGTAACCGAGTAGAACATTTTTCAAAATTTTGGATATTTTGTTCTACTTTCGGAGCCGCGCGGGCCGAATTTGGAGAGTCCGGTAGACAAAAAAGAGGCATTTATCCCGTTTTTTGTCTACTTTCAGGACTGCGCACCCTGATTTCAGAGAGTCCGGTAGACAAAAAAGAGGCATTTACCCCGTTTTTTGTCTACTTTCGGTTCCGCGCGCCCCGAATTAGGAGAGTCCGGTAGACAAAAAAGAGGCATTCCCCCCGTTTTTTGTCTGCTTTCGGAGCCGCGCGCCCCGTTTTCGACGAATCAGGTAGCCAAAAATCAGACTTCCCCTCTGCTCGCTCCGCTTTTTGATAATTCTCCCATCGGCCCTGGATTTTTCACGGAGGGGGTTCTTCAAGGCACCGCTCGCTGCTTTCCGCCCTGGATTTTTCCGCATGACAAATACCGCTTCAAAGGCATGAAGCAAACCTTTTGTGGCACTGGACGGTTCTTTGCCAAATACAGCGTTTACAAGCATCTTATTGCCAAAAAAAGCAAATCACGACTAAAAAATAATCGGTTATCATGTTATAATATTGACAAGCTCTTAACTCCTGAGCCTTTTAATTTTTGTGAAATGCGGCTGCAAAAGTCAGAAAGGAACGTAGGCAATGCAATCCAATGTTTTGATCAGTCAGGACTTGTCTTGTGCAGGTCAAGTCTCGCTTGGTTGTGCTTTACCCTTGCTTGGCGCGCTGAACTTGGCTCCGACCGTTTTGCCCACTGCTTTGTTGTCAACACATACGGGCGGTTTCGGGGAGAACACGTATCTGGATTTGTCAAAGGAAATGGTCAGCATTCTCCAGCATTGGAAAACATTGAGTTTGAAGTTTTCTGCAATCTATCTGGGATATTTGGGAGAGAAACCTTTGGACGTTCTGCAGGAAAATTTGGCGGATGTAAGCACGGCTGAAACGATGCTTTTAATCGATCCCGTGATGGGGGATCATGGAAAGCTTTATCGTGGGTTCGATCAAGAATATGTTGAGAAGATGAGATGCTTGATTTCAAAGGCTGATATTGCGACACCTAATTATACTGAGGCAAAACTCTTGTTGGGCGAGCCTTTGACTACTTCTCCAGTTGCAACAGATGATGCTTTTGAAACGGCTAGAAAGGTGCAAAGAAGATTCAATCTGAGAAACATCGTTTTGACGGGGATTGATTCAGGCAATGGTCTGATTTCAATCGTCGGCTGCGAACAAGACGGCGGAACTTGGATGGTCAGTCGTTCGAAACAGCCTGGGAACTATTTCGGAACTGGCGATCTCTTTGCATCGGTCCTTTTTTCAAGTCTCTTGTACGAAAAAGATTTGAGGTCTGCTGGGGCGATTGCGATGGACTTCGTGTCTGAAGCAATCGTAAAGACCCAAAAGCCCCACGACCCTCGGTTTGGTGCTGATTATGGTGCCGCGATTCCGCAATTATTGAAAAAATTGGAGATCGTTTGAGGGGGAAATAAAAATGAGAGAACAGAAAAATTCTTTGCGAGCAATCATTCTGACAGGTCTGTTTGCCGCAATCATCTATATTGGCATTTGGGTTTTGCGCATACCGGTCCCTGCGATGGTCGGTAAGCCGTTTATCCATTTCGGCAATACGTTGACTGCGGTCGCAATCCTTTTTTTGGGATTTCGAAACGGGATGCTTGCCGGGATAATCGGTCTTGGCGGATTTGATATCTTGAACGGATATGCATCCACCAGTTGGCTGACGATGCTTGAAGTCGTAGTTGTCGCCTTGATAATTTCCGGACTTTTCAAGGCTTTCAAATATAATGACAGTAAAAAGAATATCATAATTCTTGCAATTGCGGCGGGCGTGACCAAGATCTTCACGTCTTACGGAACTTCGATCGTTGAGGCGCTGATGGCAGGAACTGCAATAAAAACAGCGCTGGTTGCATCCTTCTTCAGTTTGCCCGCAACGGTGATCAATTCATGTTCCACCGCAATCTGTACCCCCATTCTGTATTTCTTCGTAAAAACGATTTTTGCTTCGGTTCAGAAGCAAGGCAGATAAAAACAACTAAATTATTTGAAGATATTGCGGTTTCGTGTGTGTGAATCGCAATATTTTTTTAAAAAAGACTTGCAACGAACAGGATTATTCGATATAATAATATTCGTTGCTTAGGTAACATATGGGTGGTTAGCTCAGCTGGCAGAGCAACGGACTCTTAATCCGTGGGTCCAGGGTTCGATCCCCTGACCACCCATTGTCGGTGTTTTGAAACCGGCATTCGATGGAAGTCGAAAAAGGGCTTGCATCTTATCCAGATAACTGGTATCATATCTTATGTTGATTGTAAGTCAACGCAATATGGGTGGTTAGCTCAGCTGGCAGAGCAACGGACTCTTAATCCGTGGGTCCAGGGTTCGATCCCCTGACCACCCATCAGAGATTTGGGAAAGACATCGGAAGTTCCGATGTCTTTTTTTGTGCTTACTGAAAAATGCAGAGCCGCAAATGAAAACCGGTGCAAAAATACGGGCAAATTTCAAAAAGCGTCGTTTTCCCGCCTCAGTGCATCAAATGCCCTGATTCAGCGGAAAAATAAAGATGACGTTTCGAATTTCGTTCGTCCTCGCGTCAAAAACAGAGCACTTTTGCTCAGTTCACAACAGCTGAACTTAAATGTTATAATGGTAGCGTATGGATTATTAACGATAAGAGACGGAAATTTGTCATCAGAACGTCTTTTGATTGGAAACACTGAATTTTAAAGAGGAATCAACATGAAGAAAATTTTAGTAGTAGATGATGAAAAGCCGATTTCAGACATCATCAAGTTCAACCTGACCAAGGAAGGCTATGACGTGCATACGGCTTATGACGGTGAAGAAGCGCTGAAACAGGTTGAAGAGGTTTCTCCCGATCTGATTATTCTGGATCTGATGCTGCCGAAAATTGACGGTTTGGAAGTGGCACGCGAGGTGCGCAAGACGCATGACATGCCGATTATCATGGTCACGGCCAAAGATGCCGAAATCGACAAGGTTTTAGGTCTTGAAATGGGTGCCGACGATTACGTGACGAAGCCGTTTTCGAACCGTGAGCTGGTTGCGCGCGTCAAGGCCAATCTGAGACGCCAGGCAGCGGTTGCAAACGCAACGCCGGAAGAAGAGAAGTCGTCTGACATCGAAATCGGCAGTTTGACGATTCATCCGGAAGCCTATGTCGTTTCAAAGAACGGCGAAAAAATCGAGCTGACGCACCGCGAATTCGAGCTGTTGTACTATCTGGCCAAGCATATCGGCCAGGTCATGACGCGTGAGCACTTGCTTCAGACTGTTTGGGGATATGATTATTTCGGCGACGTGCGCACGGTTGACGTGACCGTCAGACGTTTGCGCGAAAAGATCGAGGACAACCCGAGTCGCCCGACATGGTTGGTGACGCGCCGCGGAGTCGGTTATTATCTGCGCAGTCCGGAAGCCGAATGATCGATTTTTGAAAAATGCACTGCCGAAACCGAATTCGGTGAATAAATCCGAACTTGAAATCGGCATGACGATAATAAAGGAAAAAGATGGAAAAACAAACGAATAAAAAGCTTCACTTTTTCCAATCCATTCACTTCAAGATAGCCCTCGTGTTTGCATTGTTGCTGTTGATAACATTTCAAATCGTCGGGGCTGTTTTTGTACAGAGATTGAAAAGTGAAAATATCAAATCATTCAAACAACGAGTGGAATTATCCACTTATGTCGATAATTCGCTGATCAAGCAGCTGACGTCGACGAATACGACAAAAGCCAACAAGAGCATCAATACGATTTTGGAAGACATCAACAACGAAAATATTTCGACGATTCAAGTGATTGATTCCAAAGGAACGATTCGCGGCGAAAACGACGTTAACGGACGCTCGGTCGTCGGACAGAAAACAACTAACACAAACATCAAGCGCGTTCTTTATTCAGGAAGAACGTTTACGACGATGACGTATGACAAAAGCAGCGATCGGCGTTCATACGTGTCGATTACGCCCTTGTTCAGCGCAAGCGGAAATACCAATACGGTCGTCGGGGCAGTGTATCTCAGAGCAAATCTCGAAAGCGTCTATGATTCGGTCAACAGCGTCACGCTGATTTTTGCGACGGCTTCCTTGATTGCAACGGCAATCGGGATGGCGCTTGCGATTACCGTCTCAAGCGCGATTACGCGTCCGATCGATGAAATGAAAAAGCAGACGATGCAGATTGCCGACGGCGATTACTCAGGCAAGGTTCATGTTTACGGGACTGACGAGTTGGGACAATTGGCACAGGCGGTCAACAATCTGTCTGTCAGAGTTGAAGAAGCACAAGAGTCTTCTGATTCAGAAAGGCGCAGACTTGATTCGGTCTTGTCGCACATGTCGGACGGGGTCATTGCAACGGACCGGCGCGGAAACATCAGCATTATCAATGATATGGCCTGCGAATATCTGGACGTTGAGTCAAAAGACGTGATCGGAACCTCGATTTTGGACGTTCTCAAAATTCGTGAGATGCAAACGATGCGAGAATTGATCGAAAATCAGGACGGAATCATCGTCGACATGTCTGATGCAGGACATGATCAGATTTTAAATGCCTACTTTTCAACGATTCAACGCGAAAGTGGCTTTATTTCGGGATTGGTCTGCGTGCTTCATGACGTGACCGAACAGCAGAAAATCGATCGTGAAAGGCGTCAGTTCGTTTCAAACGTTTCGCATGAATTGCGCACGCCGCTCACGAGCATGAGAAGCTACATCGAAGCTCTCAATGACGGTGCTTGGAAGGATCCGGAAGTCGCTCCTTCATTTCTCAAGGTTACGCAGGACGAAACCGATCGCATGATTCGCATGATCAATGATCTGTTGAGTTTGTCGCGCATGGATTCAGGAACCGTCAAGCTTGATTTTGAGCTGGTCAATTTGAACGAGCTGTTCAACTATATTTTGAATCGATTTGACATGATGCTTAAAAAAGACAATAACGACACTCGTGAAACCAAGAGCAAGAATTACACGATCAAGCGTGATTTCACGAAACGCGATCTGTGGGTTGAAATCGACACCGACAAGTTCATTCAGGTGGTCGACAACATTATGAACAATGCGATCAAATATTCCCCTGATGGCGGCGTAATCACGTGTCGTCTGTTGGAAACGCACAATCACGTGATTTTGAGCATTACGGACCAGGGCTTGGGAATTCCGCGAAAAGACCTTGGACATATTTTTGACCGTTTCTTCCGCGTTGACAAGGCGCGTTCAAGAGCTCAGGGCGGAACGGGACTTGGACTTGCGATCTCCAAGGAAGTAATCGAGATGCATCATGGCAAGATCTGGGTCGACAGTATCGAAGGCAAGGGATCGACATTTTATATTTCCTTGCCATATGAAGAATACGAAGGAGATGACTTGTGGGATGAAGAATAAGAAAAGAAACTGGTCATGGCTCCTTCCGGTTGCGCTGATTATTGCGGTTTTGATCAGCATCATTTTCACTGCGCTGATTTGGGTGACTCCTTCGCACTTCCAGGTCTTTGGATCAAAAAGTGCCCCGGCAGCGGGCAGCGTCGATAAAAACGTGGCCGGAAAACAAAGCATCACCGACGTTTATCTGCCCGTGAGTCTGACTTACTATGAAAATGATACGAGATATCAGCTGTCGAGTACGAAAATCGATGTGATCGACCTTGCAAGACGCCGGGTCAAAAACGTCAGAATCAAAAAAATTACCAAAGAAACGTTCAGAAGTCAAGAAGAGTACCTCAAATTTCTGAACATGAACGATTCGTATTCGCTGAACTACTCGGCACCCGTGACGCTCGGCCTGTTCAAAAACCATATGAAGTCGATGACGAAATCAGATGCGAATTATGCATTTTCAAGAATTCTGGTGCCTTTGAATCGCCACGGCGTCATTTATTTCATGGACGACCACAGTCTGAACGTCTATACCGCCCAAATCAACGTTCAGGCGATCGGAAAAATGTCGTCGCTGATAACGCGGCGCGACATCAAGATGGTTCGTGTCGAATATCGGTTGTTCAACGGGCATATCACGAAGTATTTCCTGCAACCGATCGAAGTTCCGAAGAGCAGCTACTTGATCAATCGTGAAAATACAGGGCTGTTCGTCACCAGATTGATCGGGTCAAACGAAAATTCGTCCGTAACGACTCGGGAGCAGAAAAAACAAACAATCTACACTGATGATGCCGGGCAGCGAATGGTCATCAAAAATCATAACGGCTACGTTTCTTATACGAACTATGCAAAAGAAATTGCCGAAGCAAGACATCGCAGCCTTTATGACAGTCTGAACTTGTCGTTTGACCGGCTGAAACTTTTGGACGTTGCGCTTGATGACGTGCGCTACTCGGAATTTGACTTTCAAAGCAAAAATGCCACATATCGCAGCTATATCAACGGTTTTCCGATTATTTCAGCAGATGAGTACGGCTCTTATCAGGTTCAGATCACGGACAGCGGAAATCAACATCTGGTTTTCTCGCTTTATACCTTGCAAGTGCCGGTTCCGGCCGATTCAAACGCAGTTCAGCTGCCGAATACGGATGACGTCATGGAGAGCTTGAAGCAAAGCGGAATCGACATGCAAAAAATCAATAACGTTCAGATCGGATACCGCGAATCCAAGAATGAATCAAGCGCGCTCGTCATTGATCTGACACCGACTTATTTCGTCAAATACAACAACGTTTGGATCGATTACAGGGATCTGGTTCACAACGAGGGGGGTTCACGATGAATTTTAAACGAATTGAATGGATCTTCCTGGTGGCATTTATCGTGCTTGACTTTTTCCTGATGACGACTTACTTTCATCAAGATTCAATCGTTGAGTCGACAACGAATACCAGTACTCAGGACTCGACAGCATCTTTGATGAAGAGTTTGAAAAACGATCAGATCAGTCACGGAAAATTGTCTGACAAGAGTCAGAGCGGATACTATCTGGCAGCGCCAAAGGACGGTTTTCTGCGTGAAAAGGCGACTCAGTTGCACTATGTGACTTGGTCTTATTCAAATCATAAGCTGACCGCTTCGTTTATCACGGGAATCAGGCTCAATCTGACGAATCCGCAAAATTCGCTTGATTCTGTCGTCAAGGATGCGGCTGAAGTACCGATGGGCAAGCATTATTCTTTTAACAGTAATCTTTCGACCAAAAATACGATCGTCTATACGCAGGAACTTTACGGCAAACCCGTCTATTCAAGCGAAGGACAAATCAGGTTTACGGTCAAAGACGGCTATGTTACGGGCTATACGCAAACGTATATCCATGCGGCCGATATTTTGCGCGAAAAGAAAGATACGATCAGTCAAAAGCGTGCCTTGATGTGGCTTTATCAATACAACAAGCTGCCGCAAAATTCAACCGTCGAGTGGTGCAAATTGGGGTATACCAAGCTGCTTGACGTCAACAACAGCGTAGTTTACATTCCAACGTGGAATTTTTGCATCAGCTCCAAAGCTTCAGGGACGGTTCAATACCGGCGGATCAATGCGTTTACCGGTGCAGTCATGGATGAAACAATCAGTGTTAAGTAGGGAAGATTAGAATGACACAGCAAAAAGATCAAATGAAAATCAGCGTCTTGGCAAGCGGAAGCAGCGGGAATGTGACTTACGTCGAAACGGAAAAACACAAGGTTTTGATCGATGCCGGCCTTTCCGGCAAAAAAATCGAAACGTTGATGAACTCGATCGGACGGACGTTAAAAGACGTCGACAGCCTGTTCGTCACGCATGAGCACACCGATCACTGTCAAGGAGTCGGTGTCTTGGCCAGGCGTTACGGGATGAACGTGTATGCAAATGAGGGCACGTGGGATGCGATGAGCAAAAAGGTCGGCAAAATCCCGCTGGATCAAAAACACGTCTTCAAATGCGGAAGCGTGCTCAGCTTGGACGATCTCGACATCGAAAGTTTCGGCGTTTCGCATGACGCGAGCGAGCCGCAATTTTACGAGCTGCACCATCATGACAGTTCGTTTGCGATCGTAACCGATACGGGCTACGTTTCGCCGATGGTTGCCGGGATCATTCAAGATGCAGAGGCGTATCTGTTCGAATGCAATCACGATACGGAGATGCTTCGGATGGGGGCATACCCGTGGCCGTTGAAGCAAAGAATTTTAGGCGATACCGGACACCTGTCGAACGAAGACGGAGCCAATGCTTTGATGAGCGTCATCGGAAACAGGACCAAACAGATTTATCTTGGTCACCTCAGCCGTGAGAACAACGTCAAAGAGCTGGCACATCTGACGGTCGATCATATGATGCGCGACCATGATTTTGCCGTCGATCATGATTTTTATCTCCATGATACCGACCCTGAGAAGGCTACGCCGCTGATAGCATTGTAAAAAAATTTTTAAAATTGCTTGAATTAAGGTAAAGCTTTTGAAAAATACAGGATTTTTTATGAGAAAACGGCTATATTAAAGTTAAGAGATAAAAACGAAGGGGATCCATCACTATGTTCGATGACAATCACAACAATCAATTCGACGGCGAATTCAATGAAGTTGAGCCGGAAAACAACTCGCCTGAATCACGAGATCCAAAAAAGGGAAACGGTTTGGGCAAGGTGTTCGTCACAGCGCTTGTTGCAGGGCTTTTAGGCGGCGGAATTTCGGTCGGCGGATATGTCTATTATCAAAATCATAATTCACAGGTACAAGACAGGATTGAAAATTCCAAAGGCACGACGCAGACAAGCAACGTCAAAGTCAACGTCGGAACACAAGCTTCAAAAGCATTCAAGAAAATCAAAGGAGCCGTTGTTTCAGTTGAAGCATATTCAAATTCGTCTTCCGATTCCGATACGCTTGAAGACCTGTTTGGCGACAGCAGCTCGTCTGAAACTTCGACCAGCGAAGGCTCTGGCGTCATCTACAAGAAGGACGGGAACACTGCATTTGTCGTGACGAACAATCATGTCATTTCAGGTGCAGATAAAGTCGAAGTTCTTTTGAGCAGCGGCAAGAAGGTCAAGGCTTCAGTCGTCGGACATGACTCCGTTTCAGACTTGGCAGTTTTGAAGATTGACGCTTCAAACGTCAAGCAGGTTGCAACGTTTGGCAACTCTGACAACATCAGCGTCGGCGAAACGGCGCTTGCCATCGGATCTCCGCTTGGTTCTGAATACGCAACTTCCTTGACTCAGGGAATTATTTCCGCCAAGAAGCGCACGATTGACGTTACGGACTCAAACGGCACGTCGACCGGTCAGGCCACGGTCATTCAAACGGATGCGGCCATCAACCCAGGCAACTCAGGCGGTCCTTTGATCAACCTTGCCGGTCAGGTTATCGGCATCAACTCCATGAAGCTTTCCAGCACGGGATCGAGCACATCGTCTTCGTCAACGTCCGTTGAAGGCATGGGATTTGCCATCCCAAGCAATGAAGTCGTCAGCATCATCAACCAGCTTGTCCAAAACGGCAAGGTGGTTCGGCCGGCACTCGGAATTTCCTTGGTTGACCTTGATTACGTTTCCGAAGCTGATCGTTCTCAGACGCTCAACCTTCCAGGCAAGGTAACGAGCGGCGTCGTCGTGATGAAGGTCAACTCGTCATCACCGCTCAAGAAGACTGATATTTCAAAATATGACGTCATCGTTTCGCTTGGCGGCAAGAAAGTTTCCGGCCTGTCGTCATTGAGGACGGCGCTTTACGGTCACAAGGTTGGGGACACTGTTGAGATACAGTACTACCACAAAGGTGAGCTCAAAAAGGCAAACGTCAAACTGACGCTTGAGTCTAACGACAAGAATACGTCGACGGCATCCAATTCGGGCAATTAAAACGAAAACAGATCTAACCGCAAACAGCCGGGGCTTGGCAGCAAGTCTCGGCTGTTTGATTGCGGATATCCGGCTCTGCATTTCACAAGAAAGGCACGTCAAAATTTGCTATAATTGTTATGCACAGGAAAAAGCGAATGTTCGCGAAAAAGCTTATCCACAATCGCGAACGGAAACTGTGGATAAGTTTGCGATATGCAATTTGTGGAACACTGAGAAACGTTGATTTTACAATGTTTTTGGCAATATGGAAAGTGCGTTCGCATGGTTTTATGCAAAGTGGATAAGTCGAACGTTTCCAACATAAATATGGTATCAAAAAGGTTGAAATCAGCCATATATTGTGTTTTAGCTTATCAACATGTGGATAAACTTGTGTAAAAGCTGTGGATTATCCACATGTTCAAGGAGGATTTAAATGAATATCAAAATAATCTGCGTGGGAAAATTAAAGGAAAAGTACTGGAAACAGGGAATTGCGGAATATTCAAAACGTCTTGGCAAGTTTTGCAAGTTTGAAATTGTCGAGGTTCCGGATGAGAAGGCTCCTGAAAAGTTAAGCGAAGCGCAGATGGAAAACGTCAAAAAAACCGAAGGAGAAAGAATCCTGGGCAAGATCAAAGATCGTGATTACGTTTATGCTTTAGCAATTCTTGGCAAAGAGCGGACATCTGAAGAATTTGCTTCAGAAATCGAAAATTTGACGACGTATGGCAGAAGCGATCTGGCATTTGTCATCGGCGGCTCGCTCGGATTGTCTGAAGATGTGCTGAAACGTGCGGATTCGCAAATTTCTTTTGGTCGGTTCACGATGCCGCATCAGCTGATGCGCCTCGTTTTGACGGAACAGATTTATCGGGCTTTCATGATTAATTCCGGCAGTCCGTACCATAAATAGGGGGAATTTAAATGACTGAAATCAAGGAAGGGTATCTGCCGTTCGGACAATACCGGACGTATTATCGAATCGCAGGCAAAAATTTTGATCAAAAGCCGCCGCTGATTTTGCTGCACGGAGGTCCGGGATCGACGCACAATTATTTCGAGGTGCTTGACTGCGTTGCAGACAAAACGAACCGCCAGGTCATCATGTATGATCAGCTTGGCTGCGGAAGATCCAGTCTTCCGGACGAGACTCCTGAGGTTTACAACGCTTCGATTTGGATGAAGGAGCTGCAAAATTTGCGCGAGCAGCTGCACGTTTCAGAATTTCACGTTTTGGGTCAGTCATGGGGCGGAATGCTGGCATTGCTCTACATGCTTGACGGTGATGCAAGGGGAGCCAAGAGCCTGATTCTTTCAAGCACGCTGTCTTCGGCTTCACTGTGGGCAAAAGAACTTCATCGCATGATCAAGTTCATGGATGAAAGAGATCAGGAAGCAATCAAGCAAGCAGAATCGACGGGCGATTTCACAAGTCCTGAATATTTGGCCGCAAATGAGCGCTTCATGGAGCTTCACAGCTGTGCGAAAATCACCAGCGATGCTCCGGAACCGCTTCGCCGCAAGAAAATCGGCGGCAAGCGCGCGTATCTTGAAGCCTGGGGGCCAAATGAGTATAATCCGCAAGGAAACCTTCATTCGTATGAGGTCACTGATCGTTTGAACGAGATTTCCGTTCCGACTCTGATTACGAGCGGGACTGACGACCTTTGCACGCCGTTGGTCGCCAAAACGATGTACGATCGCATCGAAAATGCGCGCTGGGAGCTTTTTGCAGGCTGTCGACACATGTCGTTCGTGCAAGAAAACGAAAAATACGTTGAGCTTTTGTGCAAGTGGCTTAACGAAAACGATTAGCATGCAAAGAGGATGTTTTTTGAAATAAAAAAGAGGCTGGGAAAGAACTCTGGCTCAAATTGAAAAACCGGATGATTTGCAATAATTGCAAATCATCCGGTTTTTTCGTATGCATGACGACTTCCATGATGGAAATAACCAAAAAGAGACCGTCGGCAAATTCTTGGTGCGATGATTTAGCGGACGCTGCATTTGGCCAAAAGTCATCAAAACAAAGGAAATTGCGGACAAAATCAGTCATCAAAGACCTGCGTATAATTGCCCAATTCGGCATTTGCATCCTGGATGCTGATGAATGCGTTCGGATCTGCTTTTTTGATCGTTTGACGCAAGTAGGGAATCTGGTCTTGCTGAGCAACGATGATGATGATGTCGGTCCGTTCGCCGGTGTAAATGCCGGTACCGTTCAAAAGGGTTGCGCCATGAACGAAATAGCGCAGGGCATCTGCGACTTTGTCTGAAGCCTTGGTAAAGATCATGATGCTCGTATCTTTTTGCTTTTTGAAAGTGAAGTCCATCATCCAGCTGGTGACGAGCATCCCGAGCAGACTGTAGACGCTTCGCCCGAGATTGAAGAAGATGGCGGTCAAGATCAGAATGACGCCGTTCAGCAAGTTGTTGATAAATCCGATTTTCATTTTATACTTGTTTTGGAAGTAGGTGACGATGACGTCCGTTCCGCCGGTCGAAAAACCGTTGTTGAAACAAAAGCCGATGCCGGCACCGATGATTGCGGCACCGACAAGCGTGTTGGTCAAATCGTTGGTGACGACGGTAACCTGCGGGATAATCTGCAGAAAGAAAATGTTTGAGGCAACGGCCATGAGCGAAAAAACGATGTAGTTAAAGCCGAATGCTTTCAAGGCAAACAGGAACAGCGGGATGTTCATGATGATCATCAAGAAACTGATGCTGACGCTGATGCCGAAATTTGCAAAAATCGCCTGAAGAAGCTGTGCGATTCCGGGAACGCCGATCGAATAGGAGTGAGCGTGTGACAGGAAAACGTTGATGCCGATGGCTGACATGAGTCCGTAGAGAATTGCAAAGAAACTTTTGCGAACGAATTTGAGCTGTGTTTTATTCTTTAACATGGTGAAAAACTCCGTAAAATATGATTTATAGCAAGATTATAAAACGAGAAACAACGTGTTTCAATGACAATTAATGTTTCACGTGAAACATTCAGAACGTGATTTTCGAAAAAGCAGGGCAATTGCTGTAAAATGAGGTTGGGTGATCAAAATGAGAATTGAATACGTAAGTCTTTTCGTACAGGACATTCAAAGATCGGAAACGTTTTACCAAAAGTATTTCAGAGCAAAAGAAGATTGGATAAGCACTGACAAACAGTCGTGCTTGCTGAAGTTTTCGGACGATGTTCGCCTCGAACTTTTGAAAAATGCAGAGCCCGGTCAGAAAAGACGTGCCAGGTTCGCAATTTCTGTCGGCGGACCGGAGATGATCGAAGCATTGGCACGTGCGATCGAAAATGACGGATACGAGTGCTCTCAGCATTTGGAAAAGACAAAAGACGGACGCTATCGAGCAATCGTGCTTGATCCTGATAAAAATGAATTGGAACTAGTGGAAGAAAATTAAAAAAGAGGCTGTGAAAAAAATCCTCCTCAAATTGAAAAACCGGATGATTTGCAATCAATCGCAAATCTGATCCGGTTTTTTTCATTTTTGAAAGTGTGCAAGGGAACACGTTCTTTTAAGGACGTGATGAATTGCCTGTTTTTTTGTCCTTATGACACACGAATACGAACATATGTGTTATAATAATTGATATAAAAGATATAAACAGACTTACGTATGGTAGCAC
>OBKN01000189.1_pt1 | contig 35462 bp, 30 predicted proteins | sample 1519931 | NCBI WGS metagenome assembly OBKN01 (sample SAMN04209254, study PRJEB22552) | human gut metagenome | biome: gut; material: feces | host: Homo sapiens | place: USA: Oklahoma
GCCGATCTTGTTGATGTAAGACTCGACGCCTTCGCGGCCGCCGCCGTAGACGGCGTCGTGGGTGCGGTCGCCGGTCTCCGCATGGCCGGCCGGGTCCAGTCTGAAGTCGGCGGTGCCGCGCACGAAGCCGTTGTTGTCGAGCCTGGCCATCCGCTCGACCGACTCCCTGGCGGCGTTGCGGGACATGACGGCCTTGCGCCGCACGTTCGGATTGCCGTCGTGCAGCAGCGCCTCCACCTGGGCCTCCGTCAGATCGTCGCGGTAGGCGGCGGCGCCGCGCACCCGCTGGCTCTCGTCGTAGAGCAGCTCGTCGAACTCGTCGTCGGTTGGCGTCGGCGACTTGGGGCTCGACCATGCGAGCATGCGCACGCCCCAGGAGGCGCTGCGGCGCAGGACGCGCCAGTCGTCGGCGGAGAGCGTCTCCGGCCGCTCCTTGATGGCCGTCCGGTCGGCGGCCGCGTCCATGCCCGCCACGTAGCCGCCGAAGTCCAGGTCGTCGTCCGAGCCCTGTCCCGCCTTTTTGTCGAACTGGCCTCCGTCCGGCCTGCCCGCGGCCTTGTGGTTGTTTCCGTTCCTGTCCTGCGCCATGATTGGCCTCCTTGTCCGTTTCGCGGAGGCTATGCGGACGGGGATGGGCTTTTCGGGCATTGTCCGCTTGCGCGCGAAAACGCACGTCCGTGCGACGCATAGCAGGAGGATATGGGAACATCACACTTGGGAAAGGCGCTGGAGAGCGCATGCGCGGCCGCCGCCGCGGTCTGCATGGCGGTGGGATTGACGCCGTCCGCGTCGGCGGACGATACGGCGGCCGACGCCACGCAGCTGCCTGACCACATCGTCAACGGGGGCTTCGAATACCAGCATGACTGGTTCAGGGAGCATGCCGCATATGGTTGGACGGCGGTGATCCCCTCCACCGGTCTGAACTGGAACGCCCGCACGAAAAGCTATCAGCCCGGCCCGGATGATTGGAATGAGGCGAGATTCGGCTGACATAGCACGCAGGTCGACGGCACGAACGGCGAACCCGGCGAGCAGAGGGCCGGCGCCGTCGAATTGCAGGGACTCACCCGCGTCAACACCTTGGCCGAGATCGTCGCCGCCCAGCCCGACACGAGCATCTACCAGGACATCCGCGTGACCCCCGGCAACACCTACCACTGGAGCCTGAAGCATCAGAGCGGGTACGCCCGCCACGTCGACCGGATGCAGGTGCTCATCGGAGAGCCCGGCAAGGAGACGCCCCAACAGGCGACGCGCACCAAGACGAACGGCGGGACCGACGGGACCGGCGACGTGGGAACCGACATCGCCACCGCCAACATCACCGACAAGGATTCGCGCAACTGGGAGACCTACGAGGGCGACTGGACCTGCCCCGATGACGTGACCGTGGCGCGGTTCACTTTCAAGGACATCGACTCGGCCTTATCCAACGTCGGCAATCTGGTGGACGACATCGGCTTCAGCCAATCCACGACATTGCGCTATGACCCGAACGGCGGAACCGGCATGATGGCGGACCAGACGGTCGGCGTCGGCGTGAACGCCTACACGGCCACGGATGGCTGCACGTACGCGGGCCATGGCCTCGCCTCATGGAACACCAAACCCGACGGCACCGGCGACTCCTACAAGCCGGGCGACATGATCGCCATCGACAGACCGACGACTCTGTACGCGCAATGGGCCGACACCACGCAGACGGCGATGCCGGAGACGGGAGGAACATTGACCAATCGGAACCTGACTACAATCCTGGGGGGGGGCTTGTCTCTTCGGCCTTATCCTCATGCCAATCCTGTCGGCAAGACGGCGCAGGCGCCGGTAAAACAATCCCGGAAGGCGGTGTGACATGCTGAGACGCATCACCCACCTTATCACCGGCCTGCTCGCCACCGGCCTTTTGCTGGCATTGGCACCATCCGCGTCGGCGGCCGCGACGTACGACATCACCCAGGTCGGGGACGCGGACTGGGTCGGCATCACGGACGCGGACGGGAATGATGCGACCAAGACTCCTTTGGCGTCGAATGGCGCGAATGTGAAGGTGACGTTCGACGTCCATATCGATGACATGTCCAGACTGGCCGAGGGCGATACCGTCACCGTGCCCTTCGGCGCGGCGAGCGGAAGCCATTACGGCCCGTGGGGCCTGTTCGGCTCGGCGAACCTTCCGCGTGTCCTGCGGAACCGGGACGGCGTGGACATGTTCACCCTGACGGCTCCGAACGCCTACACGCTGACGCTGACCCGCACGGGCGACGCGGCCGTCGGCTCGTTCGATGGAAGCGTCACCGTCGCCAGGCAGCTGTGGATGTCGAACGTGTCGGCGACTTCCTCGACATGGACGGTCGGCAACGGCCATTCGATCACTTTCGCCAATCGCAAGTTCGAGAACAACGTGTGCGGCGGGAACACGCCCCTGACGCCGGAGGCGAAAGTGGATAACGGGTCCGTGCTGCTGTCGGCCAACGCGGCGAACTGCGGCACCATGCGGCGCATCGCCCAGGGGCAGGGCACGGACGGCATAAGCCCCGACTCCCTGATTGGCTGGTATCACATCACGGCCGAATCCGGCGCCATCTCCAAGCTGGCGCTGCGCGGATACAACGTGCGTGTGATGTTCGCGGTGGATGAGAACACACCCGGATGGTGGGACGGCAACTCGGCCTGTTACGACCTGACTCGCATATCCGGCGTGGATATGTCCACGTTCGACAAGGCGAAGGAGAATCTGCCCGTGGGGCGCATCGCCATCGAACGGCAGCCGGACGGCTCGTGGGTCTACGCGTTCAACCTGGGTACACGTCTACCGGGATTGGAGAACAGCCTGCAGGTGAGCCGCGCGGGCAACGAGACCACGTTGAAACTCATCGACAAGACCGGCCGCATCTGGCAGTACGCCCAGCAGATCGCCTACCTCCATTTTGCCGACGAATCCATCCCGAACCGCGTCAAGGTCGAGACGCAATCCACCGAATCCGCCTACCGGTCGACGACCCTGACCACGAAGCCCCTTGATCCGGCCATCGGCCAGGGCCAGTCCGCCATCCGATACGACCCGAACGGTGGAAAAGGTGACGCGTTCAAAAAAGTGGGGGACCCCGGCACCACGGCCACGACCGCCGAGGCCGGCGTCTTCCTGCGCAAGGGCCACACGTTCGCCGGCTGGAACACGAAGGCCGACGGCACCGGCACCGCCTACCAGGCGGGCGCCGATGTAGCGTATCCGGCCGAAGGACAGACCCTGACCCTGTACGCCCAGTGGAAGCGCGTGCCCGAAACCACCATGCCAGACACGGGAGGAACCATGAACCATCGAAGACTGACGACAATGCTGGGGGGGAGGCTTGTCCTCATGGCCCTTCCGTTCGTCCTCATGCGCCGGCGCAGGCTGGGCTGAGCCATGCAAGGCGGGTGATGGGACATGCTGAAGCGCATCACCCGCAAACTGGCCATCCTTGCCGTTCTGGTCGGCCTGCTGTCCGGACTCGCCCCGTCCATGCTCGCGGTGCGCACCGCCCACGCCGACGAGGTATCGCAGCCGGAGACATCCACGGCATTGGACAGGTCGTCGGCGCCCGCCCCGAAACGGTCCGAGGCCGCGAAGCCCGAACCGTTGGCTTCATCCGACCTGCAGGTCCGGTCGGCCGTCGTGCCGTCGGACGCGTTGGCGTCGGGCACGGCGGGCACCTGCCTGTTCTACGTCACTTCCGACATGCGGCTGACGGTCACGCCGGCCGACGGGACGTCGGGCACGCTGCCCACGGGCGCGAACGCGCCCGACTGGCCGTGGTACCGGTACGCCGCCTACATCAGGTCCGTGTCGTTTGATCCGGGCGTCAGGACGTCGTCGACACTGGAGAACGCGTTCAGGTCCGCGGGCACCACCGACCCCGAATACAGCCAGTTGGAGTCCGTCGACCTGGCGAATCTGGATATGGCCGACCTGACCAACATGCACGCCGTTTTCGCCAACGACACGAAGCTGGGAAGCGTGTCGTTCAAGGGCGTGCTGAACGCGGACCGTGTGACGAACTGGCTGAATGCGTTCTGGTATACGGGACTGGAGTCCGTCGACCTTACCGGAGTGGGCGATGCCGCCACGACCGTCGAAGGCATGTTCAAGGGTTGCGCGGGCCTGAAGACGGCCGTCATACCGTGGACCATGGCGCATGTGGCCGACGCCTCCGCCATGTTCGCCTACGACACGTCGCTGTCCACGCTTGACACGACCGCATGGCGGTTCGGCGCCGTATGGAACATGTCGGACATGTTCAACGGCTGCAAGAACCTGGCCGTATTGGACGCGTCCGGCTGGGACCTGCCCTCCACGACGAACATGGGTCACATGTTCTACGGTTGCTCGTCCCTCGCCTCGTTGGATTCGTCCGGCTGGCATGTGGCGAAGGCGAAATACGTGGACCACATGTTCGACGGATGCTCCTCGCTGACGGCGGTCGACGTGTCCGGCTGGAACATGTCGAACGTAAGCCTGGCATCCTACATGTTCTACAACTGCGCGAAGCTCACCACGTTGGATACGTCCGCATGGAGCATGCCCAACGCCACCGACGTTTCATGCATGTTCGTCTCCTGCCGTTCCCTCGCCACGCTCGACGTGGGAAAGCTTGATTTGGGGCGGTCCGTCGATCTGCGGTGCATGTTCGAGAACTGCGGAAAGCTCGCCACGCTTGACGTGTCCAAGTGGAATACAGGCCGCGTGCGGCGAATGGAATCCATGTTCTCCAACTGCGGAAAGCTCGCCACGCTTGACGTGTCCCATTGGGACACCGGCATGGTCGGCGAAATGGACGGCATGTTCAGCGGATGCGGCAGCCTCGCCGCATTGGATGTGGCCGGATGGAACACCGGTGGGGTGGGCGATTTCCAAAGCATGTTCGCCAACTGCGTGAACCTCGCGAGACTCGACGTGTCCAAATGGAACACGGGCAACGCCCGCCATATGAAGGGCATGTTCACCAACTGCGCAAGACTCGCGGCATTGGATGTGGCTGGCTGGGACACGTCCAAGGTGACGTCGTTCGACAGCATGTTCAACGGGTGCGGCTCCCTCACGACGCTCGACGTGTCCGAATGGGACACCGGCCGATCCACCAGATTCTGCTACATGTTCGACAATTGCGTGAGACTCGCGAGACTCGACGTGTCCAAGTGGGATACCGGCAGGGCCACGATCCTGGCCGGTATGTTCCATAAATGCGTGAGACTCACGACGCTTGACGTGGCCGGCTGGGACGTGTCCAACGCGACCGATATCTCCCAGATGTTCGACACCTGCACCGATCTCGCCTCGTTGGATGTATCCAAGTGGAACGTGGATAAGGTGCGTCACGCCGACTGGCTGTTCAGCGGCTGCGTGAACCTGAAGACCATCGACGTGTCCAAGTGGACACTGCATGGATTGGGCCGGCTGTACGGCATGTTCTCCGGCTGCCGGAGCGTCGGAACGCTGGATCTGTCGGGATGGGACACGACCGGCGTCACGTCCGTGCGCAATCTCTTCCACCACTGCGTGAACCTGACCCGCATCTACGTGGGCGACGGATGGGATATGGGCCGGGTCACGGAGGACGATCTCCTGTTCGACGGGGACGTGCTGCTTGTGGGCGACGACGGCAAGGGCCTCGCCTACGATCCGGCGAAAAACGGCAGGGCGTACGCCAGGCCGAACGGCGGCTACCTCACTTTGAGAACGGATGGCGACGCCACCCACCTTGTCGTCTACAGGGACTGGATGGGCGGAACCATCACCACCGCACGCGTCAGGGACGGAGCCAAGGCCACGGCGCCCGCTCTGTCGGCGACCACATGGCTCGCCGCCCCGGACATGACGTTCAATGCGGACAATTGGTGGGGAGCGTTCACGAAGGATGGCAAACGCCAGACCGGCCGCGACGACTACGCGGCCAACTCCACGACGAAACAGGTGCCGGGCGGCGCGACGGTGCGCATCGACGTGGACGCCGACTACATCGCGGCCAAGGCCGGTGGCTCCATCGGATGGAATTATACCGAGTCCTCGACGGGCAACAAGAATTGGGGCGGCTTCTGGTGCGCCGCCGGAACGGAATGCTCCGGCTCCTCCTACAACACGTTCGCGGCCACGGGCACCATCAAACCGTTCACCCAGATCAACGCATGGTCCGATTTCGGAGCGGCCGTCGTCCATCACCTGCAATTGACCCAGGTGGATCCGGTCACGCATAACGGCATCGCCCGTGACGGCTACGTGTTCATCGGCTGGGACAAGGATGTGACGAAGCCGATCACCGGCGACACCGTGTACACCGCCCGGTACAGGCCCGTCACCTACAGGATCCGGTTCGACGGCAACGGCTCCACCAGCGACGCGATGGCGGACCAGTCGTTCACCTACGGCACGCCCCAGGCGCTGACCGCGGCCACGTTCCAACGAGACGGCTACAGCCTCACCGGCTGGAACACGCGCCCCGACGGCACGGGCAAATCGTTCACCGACAAGCAGACCGTGGCGGACCTGCTCACCCATGAGAACGCGGTGGGCACCCTGTACGCGCAGTGGACGCCCACCCCGCCCGTCATCACCGTCGTCTTCCACTCCAACGACGGAGGCGCCGACGAGACCGTCAAACGCATGTGGGCGTCGAACAACCTCGACATGAAGGCCATCGGCCTGCCCGACGGCTGGACGAGGAAAGGCTTCGTGTTCCACGGCTGGAACCTCGCCGCGGATGGTTCGGGCGTGGAGTACAAGGCCGGCGAATCGCTGTACGGCAGGATGACCACCGCCACCGTCGACCTGTACGCCGACTGGGCCGGACTGCAATCCACCCTCCCGCAGGCCGGCGGCATGGCGAAGGCGTCGGCGTATGGCGCCGGCCTCGCGCTCATGGTCCTGAGTGCGGGGGTGTGGCTGGCCTCCGTTCGCCGGCGTCGCATGGCCTAGCCGAGCGCGCCGTCGAACGCGCGGCCTCTGGGGTGTTCCCTTTTATATATCCGAAAAGGACACATCCGGGGCCCGCGCCCATTCTCAGGACGCATGACCCCGGACATGAAGTACGGAATCACATCAGGCCACGGGGCTGGCGGCGACCAGAGCCTCGGCGTTGTTCACCGCGTCCGCCACATGGGACATGTAGCGGCGCAGCGCCGCGCGGCCCGGCGTCGCATGATGGACGCCCGTGTTGGCGCAGGCGTGGTTCCAGGCCTTGAGCCTGTCGGCCTTCGGATGACGCCTCATAAGCAGCTCGAAGCGCACGCCGGTGCGGGCCTCGCGGTCGGTAAGGCCCAGTCCGCGGAGGATGTCGCGCACACGCTCCGACGGGTCGGCCATGGCGTCCACGCGGCGGGCGAGGGTGATGTCGCCGAGCACCAGATACAGGCGGGCGAGCCTGGGCGACGCGTCGGGACGCTCCAGACCCAATGCGGCCGCCGGGGTCGCATGATGGGAGGCCAGCCAGTCGGCGTCGATCACCGGCTTGGACGTATGGTCGACGCCGTCGGTCGGGGTCCATTCGGCGTCATCGCCGTCCGGGTCGACATGGAAGCCCTGCAGGGCGGCGTCCGGGTCAAGACGGCCCAGGAACGCCTTCCACACGTCATAGCCGCCGCAGGCCTTGGCCGTGCCCGGGGTTTTGGGATTCGACGTCGTCCCGTCGGCCAGCGGCATGAAGCGCGGCGGGGTGGTGCGGCGCCCGTACTTGAAGTCGGAGATCTGGCGGGCGGCCTCACGGCGGACGACCTCGTCCCACAGGGCGCGCTCCCCGGACGTCGGGCACGGCGCGTTGAGCCGGCGGAGCCGCTCGCACTCGGCCTCGAACAGGGAGGCGGCGCGGATGAGGTCCACGCCCAGTCCGTACCTCTCATGAAGGATGCGCTCGCCGGAGCATTGCTTGCAGACATTGGTAAGCAGGGCGGCGGAAAGCGTGCGGTGCTTGTTCCTCACCTGGTCGATGGCGTTCTCCTCGATCCAACGGCGGACGAGGCTGGAGCTCGTCTCCTCGTTGTGGATGAGGCCGTTGAGCTTGCTGGCCTTGGTGCCGGAGCCGGGGGAGGCGTTGGTGTAGCGGGCAAGGATGGAACGGTACTCGGCGCCGCTCACGGTGAAGCCGTCCTCGCGCGCGGCGCGGGCGGCCTTGCGGGCCGCGATGCCTTTCTCGCGGGCCTCGGCCCATGCCTTCTTGTCCTTTGCGAATCTTCTTGTCGCCGTCTGACGCGCGGCCTGCGTATTGTTTTCGGTCACGCCACCCTACATGCGTCCGAGGGACGCATACGGGTGGGATTTGGACGCCCTGCGCCGGCGATTCCGCCCCCTTCCGCCCCTGCGAAACGCCCGGGGCGCATAGCCGGGGTGTATGGAGTTCAATCCGTTCGACGACCGGTGGTGGCTCGCCGGCTCGTCCCTTAACTGGATCAGCGCCGCCATCGCCGCGCGGCCCGCATGGATGCCCTGCGAGGGGGCCGTGGAGCGGCTTCGCAAACGGCGGGCGAGGACCATCGCGGCCGTCCGTCTTCTGGCCGCCTACCGCACCCTGGAGACGCGGCAGGCGCACGCGCTGGACCCGTCGCTGCCCGCCCTGCCGAAGGCGGCCTTCTGGCTTGATATGCTCGGCGCGGGATTCTGCGAGCCGGGCTTCCCAATCGCCGTGGACGGCAGGCAGGCGGCGTCGCCCCTCTCCGCCGACTGGATGGCCGTCAGGCTTCCGCCGCACGAGGACATCATGCCCCGGCTGGCGGAGGCGCTGGACCTGACCCCGCCCGAGCTGGCGACGCTCGCGCCCTGCCGAGCCCCCGGCTCGTTGGACTGGCGTCCGAACCTCCGCGGACAGCGGCAGTACGACCGGCACAATCTCATCTGCGCCGACCTCGCGGTGGCCCGCGCCGCGGAGGGCTGGCGGACGCTGGGGGAGGCGTGGGGAAGATTCGACCTGATATGCCATGATCCGCTCATGGGCGCGGGCGGCCCCGATCTGGAGCTCATCGGCGAAAACGAGACGGTCTGCATCGAGCTGACGGCAAGCATGGGCCAGTCGCTGTCGGCGAAGTTCGACAGGTGGGCGCGGGTGCTCCGGCATCCGGGCACGGAGCGCGTCCATGTGGTCTGGCTCGCCGCCGCCCGCACCGTCGAGGGCATCCCCGAGCGGCTCGCCGCCCTGTCCGCGGAGCGTCCGCGCCAGCATTGGGCGATCGCCGAGGACTGGCGGGACTCCCCGGTCTGCCCGGACGGCTTCGCCCCCAAGCCCGGCACGCCGCCGGAGCCCTATGACTGGATGCGGGCCGACATGGACCGCGTCGGCGAGGCCGTCGGCCTGCCCTCCGCCGGCTCATGGAAGAGGCCGCGCGTTCTCATGGGCGATTCCATCCCGTTCTAACACCGGTTTGTCAAGGGTTCACCGACGGAACACCGCCAGCCATTTGGTCCAGACGCCCGACCAGATCGTCCTTAATTGCCGCAGGCCGCCCCTCATACGCTCCCGGAACGGAGGCTTGCGTGGCTTCCGCGCGGGATAGCGGGCGGTGGACCAGCCGCTACGGAAGGAGCGGACCCCGCCGTCTTTTTTCGCCGGTTGGGACGCCACGGCCTTGCCCTCCGTCCTGCCTGCGGTTTTCGAAGCCGGCTTGGACGCCGCGGCTCCGCCTTTCGCTCTGTCCGTGGGCGCGGGAGCCGGCTTGGGGACGGGGCGCGCCTCCGGCGGCGTCCACGCCCGAAGGGCCAGTTGGACGGCGCGATGGTCGCCGACGGGCAGGGTGGACAGCCAACGGCGGGCGTCGTCGTCGCCGTAGGCGGCCAGCGCGGCCGCGGCCCTGACATCACCGCGTGAGGCCATGTCGCGCAGCCGATCCTTGGGAGAGTCCTTCGTGTAGGGCAGTCCGTCAAGCATCGGACGGTAGCCGCGCGCCTTGTCCGGGTCGCCGGTCAGGTCGGCCATCAGGGCGCGGCGGGAGAACGGCATGGCGCGGATGACCGCGACGCGCGTTTCCTTCGGTTGGGCGGAGATAAGCTTCCTTGCCTTCCAGAGGTTCGTCGCGTGCGTGGCCTTCTCGGCCATATCGGCCATATCGGCGATGGGCTTCTTCGGCTTCGGCTTTTCGGACCCGGGCTTTATCTCTGGTGCCGGCTTTTTGTTTTTGGCGTCTTTTATCATCCCCGGCTCTGCCGTCCTGATTCTTAGCACGGCCTCCACGACCGGCCGTTTTCCCGCAGGCAGGGAGGCGAGCCATTTTCTATCCCCATCATCGCCATAAGCGGCCAGCGCGACGGAGGCTCTGGCGTCACCCTTGGCAACCAGATCACGAAATCCTTCATCCTTGACATCGTCGGCCGAGTAGGGCAGGTCGACAATCAGCGAGTAGACATCGGGCTCTCCGTCTGGGTCCGGGGTGAGGTCTGCGACGGCAATCTTGCGATCGAACGGCAGGGAGCGGATGACCGCACCTCGAAGATAATCGTCGGACAATCCCCTTAGAATGCCTGCGGCCTCCTCCTGACTGCGGGCATCCATGACGGTCCGTCTTGCCGCTGCGATCTCAGGGGCCCTGCTCTCCTCCATGTCCCACCATGGCTTGTCTTCCGACTTCACGCTCTTGCCGACAATCCGCCTGTCCGCCCCTGGCTCCTCGCCAACCTCCGGTCCGACGGTCGCCTCCGGGTCGTTCTCCAGCGACGCCCACCAGCCCTCGTCGGGCGCAACGGAATCCGCGGTGGTCGGCACCTCCACCAGATCGTCGTCCGAACCCTGACCGGCCTTCCCCTCGTACTGCCCGCCGTCGGGTCTTCCCGACGCCTTGTGGTCCCTGCCGTTCCTATCCTGAGCCATGATGGCCTCCTTTTCCCGAAAGCCGCCTATGCGCCGCTAAACCGGAAATCCTCCGATTCGACGGGCAATGCGGGCGGATGGGCGTATGCAGATCCGTATGCACTTTTCGATTTCGCAGGCGGGAAGCGCCTCAATGCCTACGGGCAGTAGGGCTAAGGCCGGATTCCAACGTCATCCGTATGCAGTCGTATGCACCGTATGCAGTTCCCTTAAAAGGAAAAAGGCCAAAAAGACTCCAACTCCCAAAAGAGGTGCATAAAGTGCATACGGCTCTCTGCATGTGCTCTCAGCCCTACTCCCGCCTAGCTTCTTGCTCGAGCCGAAAAAGTGCATACGGACTGCATACGGCTGCATACGAAGTGCATACGGACCGGATAATGTGAAGAAAACGTGAAGACGGCTTGTCTCCGTCTTTTTCCGTCGCCGAAATCGCCCCGATTGCCCGACTGAAGATTCTCCGATGAAAGCCGCTAAAAAACGGATGATTTCCAAAGAACGACGAAGACGACCCTTTGCTTGTCGGATTCGAGCAAGGCAGCGGGGCGTCGGATGGGCCTTCGGTCCGAACGTCGGCAATGACGCCGAAGAACAATTCCGAAAACGCCGAAAAACAATTACCAATCAATTTCGGGCCGGAGACGACTTCAATGACCCGATGGCGGGCAATAAGAGGGGATGTCGAATTGTCTTCTCTTTTGACTCCGGAGGATATCTTCACACTTCCATCACTTTTATGCGTCCGTATGCAGTCCGTATGTACTTTTTCGCCGAAATCGAAAAGCCAATGAAGAGTAGGGCTGAGAGCGCATGCAGAGAGCCGTATGCACTTTATGCACCTCTTTTGGGAGTTGGACCTTTTTCGGCCCTTTTCCTTTTAAGGGAAGTGCATACGGTACATACGGCTGCATACGGATGACGATGGGATCGGGCCTTGGCCCTACTGCCCGTAGGCATTGGAGCCTCTTCCGCACGCCGAAACCAAAAGTGCATACGGATCTGCATACGGATTTCGGCCGATTTTCGTCGAAATCGTCCATCAACGGAATTGTTTCGCCTCTGCCCGTCATCATCACCAGCCGACGCGCAAGGCGTCTCTTGCTCCTGTACGCCATTCTTTGGCCCCTCTGACGGGCTTTCGTCCTTTTGGGGGATAGTTGTTGCCATCCAATCCACGTCGCGCCGCAGGAGGCGCCAAGGATTCGATTTTCAGGCAACGACGTCGACTGAAATAAAAAACGGCCCGGAATTTCGTTTGGCCTCCTGCGGCCGATGGTGGCGCATTCATCGACTGCGGGCAATCAGCGTCCCCCTATCCGGCCCTTTGGAAATAAAGGCAGGCAGTGGTTTTCAGTGGATGAATCAAGCCCGTCTTCACGTTTTCTTTACTTTTGTTCGTCCGTATGCACTTCGTATGCAGCCGTATGCAGTCCGTATGCACTTTTTCGGCTCGAGCAAGAAGCTAGGCGGGAGTAGGGCTGAGAGCACATGCAAAAAACCGTATGCACTTTATGCACCTCTTTTGGGAGTTGGACCTTTTTCGGCCCTTTTCCTTTTAAGGGAAGTGCATACGGCGCATACAACTGCATACGGCTGGAGGCTGAATCGGGCCTTAGCCTACTGCCCGTAGGCATTGGAGCCTCTTCCGCACGCCGGAACCAAAAGTGCATACGGTAGTGCATACGGCTTTTGTGTCAAAAGCCCCTATCGACACCCTATCGGCGGAACGCCAAGATTCAGGGGCGCCCGCCGTCCGCCGTGGAACTTACGGCCCCGGCCGCCAAAGGCTGCGAAAGAGGCTCCGGAACGCCGGACGCATAGCATGAGGACATGAACGAAGAACCAACGATCGCCGCCAGCCTCGCCGGGGAGAGCCCGGCGGCATTGGCGGACATCCACGACGAGAGCGCCCGCGACAACGGACTGCTCGCAAAGGCCAACGACATCATCGACGCCCTGCCATGGGGGCAGGCGTCCATCCTCAGACGCGCGTTCCGCGTCGCCTCCAAATACGGCGGCATGGACCCCGTCGAGGCGCAGGCCGTCAGCGGCCTCGTGCGCGACTCCTGCATCAGGGCCGCCATGGCCGCCTAGGACGAAAGGAACGGGACGGCCCCGGCATCCGATGGATCGGATGCCGGGGCCGTCCTTCGTTCCTGCGCGGAACTACATCTCGCGGCGGCGGGAGGCCACGCCGACGCCGATGCCCAGCATGGCGAGCAGGGCGGCGATCGCGGCGGCGGGGCCCACTCCCTTGCCGGTGGAGGACAGGGCGGCCAGCGCCGCATCCGACTCCACATGCACCGTGTAGACGGTCCTGACGAGCCCGTCGGCGCTGGTGGCGGTCAGCGTGACCGTGCGCCCGTCCTTATGGACGGTGACGGACGTGCCGGTCGTCTTGTCGAACACCGGCGTGATGACGTACCGGTCGGCGTTGCCGACCTTGACGGTGTACTCCAGACGTTTCGGGTCGAAGCCGGACACGAGCCTTCCGTCGGCCTTGATGCCGGTCAGCTCCGCCTTGTGGGTCGCGGCCGTCAGATACGTGACGGTCACGTCGCGGACCGCGTAGGTCCGTCCGTCGGAGGCGAGCACGCCGATGGAGTAGGTCCAGGTCATGCCGCCCTTGCGGGCCGAGGTCACGTCGACCGTCTGCCCGTCATAGGACTCGTAGGCGAACGTGCCGCCCTCGGGGATGGTGACGGAGTCGCCGTCGGCCGGATGGTAGACGTCCTTGAGCGTGTAGCCCACCGACTTGAGCGTCGTGTTGTCCTCCGACGGGTTCGGATCCTTGGACACGAGCCCGGTCGGGTCGGACGGCTTGAACGCCTCGTCGGCCGTCGGCGTCGCATGGTCGCGGACCAGCGTCACCGAGTACGTGCGGCTCTCGCCGTCCTTCGACACGGTCCACCACTGGGTCGTCGCGTACGCGGTCTGGCGGGAGTCCCCGGCGCGCACGTCCTGCCCGGCCTCGGGGACCGGGACGACCAGCACCTTCTCATCGGCGCCCGCGTGGATCGTGTAGTCGACCACGTCCTTGGAATAGCCCTCCAGGGCCTTTCCGTTGACGGTGAAGCCCTTCAGGGCCGCCTTGTCGTCGCCCACGACCTTCGGCGCCGACTGGAACGGCACGGTGACGCGCACGTGCCTGACGGCCCACCTGAAGGCGTCGCCGTCGCGCCTGATGTAGCGGATGGAGACGAGGATGACCTCCGTGCCGTCGGGCTTGACCGTGGATGTGGTCGACACGTCGGACACGCTGCCGCCCTTCTCCGCGGACACGGACCATTTCATGTCCAGCAGGGACCTTGACTGGGCGGGCAGGACGATGGAGTCCGGCAGCCTGTCGACCGTGGTCGGCATGCCGGGCACGGAGACGGGCACCGTGGTGCCGTCCGCGGCCGTGTAGGACAGGGACAGTCCGATCGACGCGTCGTACGTGTAGGTCAGCTCGCCGGTGACGCGTACCTTGGAGCCGTGGAAGTCCTCACCTTCGAACACGGCCGTGCGGCGCAGCTGGGTCTTGTCCGGCTTGCCGTCGACGTGGATCGGCGCGGTCTCCAATCCGGAGAGGGAGGTCCTGTCCAACGTCGAGCCGTCGGACAGGGTGATGCGGTCCGTGTCGTAGCCGGCCGGATCGTCCTTGGTGCCCAGGGTGCCGGCGTACGTGGCGCTCCAGACCCCGTCGTCGCCCTTGGAGAACACGGCGCCCCCGCCCGGTCCGCCGTCGGAGACGGTGGTCTCCGTCCCGTCGGCGTATTCGTAGGCGACCTTGAACGACGCCCGGGAGCCGGAGCCGGTCAGCGTGCCGGAGACGACGCCGACGCCCAGCTTTCCGGAGCCCTGGACGAACGATCCGCCGGCGGCCTCCAGGTCGACGGTCCTGCCGTCCGCGCCGACCGCCTTCACATCCTTGGGGGCGCCGTCCAGTGTGACGTGGCCGGTCCATTCGCCGTCCTCCCGCGTCAGGGTGGCGCCGTCCACGGTCCAGGAGGAGACCTCGAGGGCGTCGATGGCGTCGGAGATGGCTTTCGCCCGGGCGTCAAGCTCCTTGCCCGTCGCCGAGCCCGAGTCGAATCCGTCAGTCAGAAGCGCGTCCAGCCTTCCGTAGGAGTCCTCCGTGTAGTCCTGGGCCTTGAGGGCGCGGGCATTGGATGCGGCGCCGGAATACGCCTTCTCCTGATCGGACTTCCCGACAAGCGCCTTCTGCGCCCTGTCCAGCGCGGACGCGTCGGCCTTCTGCGTGTCCGTGTCCTTGTTCCGGTCCCTCCTGGCCTTGGCGTACGCATCGTCGAACGCGGACTTCTCGCCGGCCATGCCGGACCCGTAGGTCAGGCCGCGGGCGTTGAGGGCGTCCGCGGCCGCGATGGCGTCCTTCAGGCTTTGGCCGGTCTCGTACTCCGGGGCGTCCATGACCGTCCGAAGCGTGGCCGTGGCGTCGGCGTACCTGTCGTCCCCGGCCTTGTCGTCGGTGGCGGAGGCCACGTCGTTGCGGGCCGTGCCGACGGCGGCCGTCAGCCTGGTGTGGAAGCCGGCCGTGTACCGGGCATCCTTCGCCATGGCCTCCGCCTTGTCCACGGTGGCGGAGAACGTGGTCCGCTGCGTGGTGGTCAGGGCCGCCGTGGCTTTGGAGAGTGCGTCCGACAGGCCGTCCAGGGTGGCGTCGTCCGCGTCTCCGCCCGCGGCCCGGGCGGCGGCCAGGGCCTCGTCGAACGCCTTGCGGGTGGTCCTGTCCCAGTCGCGTTCCTGCGAGCCCTTGGCCGTCGCGGTTCCGATGGCCGCGTCCAGATTGGCGCGGGAGACGCGCATGGTGGCGTCGATGGCCGCGTTGATGCGCCCGGCCGCGGCGGCGCGTTCCATATCGCCCGCCTTGTCCGTGGCCTTGCCGAGGCCTCCGTCCCGGTCCAGCTCCTCCTTCAGGGTGTTGCGGCTGTCCTGCGTGTACTTGCCGTCGGCGAGCCTCGCGTTCGCGGCCTTGACGGCCGCGGCGTACGCGTCCTGCTGGCGGGTGGTGAGGGCGTCCAACGACTTGACCAGCTGGTCGGCGGCCTTCTGCCGGGCGATGTCGTGGTCGACGGTGTCCTCATCGGACAGCGTGCCCTTGGCGGCCGTGTAGGCGTTGGTGGCGGCGGTGGTGTCCGTCCAGTCGCGGTGGCCGTCGGCCGTGACCATGTCGTCGTATCTGGCGATGGCCTCCCTGACGGCGGCGTGGGTCTTCGACTCGGCGTTTTTCTCCGCGGTCCTGAGGGCCCCGGTCAGTTCCGCGGCCCTGTCGTCGCCCGCCTTGTCGTCGGACGGGTCGGTTCCGGCCGCGTCGATGGCGTCCTTCAGCGCCTTGGCCGATTCGTCGGTCAGGCGGGTGCGGTCGATGGCGTCCGCCTTTCTCGCCTCGGCCTTCAGCTCCACACGCTGGACGGTGGTCAGGGACTTGGTGGCGTCCTCCAGCGACTCCGCGGCCTTGACGCGTTCCACGTCGCCGGCCTTGGTGTCGTCGAACGGGCCTTTCGCGGCCTCGTACGCCTTGTCGAACGCGGCCTTGGAGTCCTTGTCCCAGTCGCGGTCCCGCGCGGCCTTCGCGTCGGCGGCCCTGACGGCCTTGTCCAGCCGCTCCACGGCCGGATAGGACAGCGCGTCGATGGCGGCGTTCAGGTCGCGTGCGGCGTCGGCGCGCACCGTGTCGTTGTCCGCGTTGTCGGCCAGCCTGTCGGCGGTCTTGGCGGAGCCGCGCGCCTCCTTGACGGACTCGCGCTCCGACTCGGTGAAGCGGCTCAGGTCGAGCGCTTTGTAGCGTGCGATGGCGCGCTTCAGGTCGGCGGTCGGCTGGGACTCAAGGTTGCCGGCGGCCTTGTCCACGCTGTCCTTCATGGATGCGAGCGCGGTCTTGTCATGGCTTTCGCCGACCAGCTTGTCCGCCTGTTCGAGGATGTCGTCGAGGGTGCCCCTCGAGTCGGCGGTCCAGACGCGGCCTCCGTCGCGCTTCGCCTTGGCGGCGGCGATGGAGTTGGACAGGTCGGCGCGGGCCTGGAGGTCCAGTCCGTTGACGGCGGCCGTGATGGCGTCGGCCTTCTCCTGGCGCCGCGCGTCGCCGGTCCGGTCGTCCGTGGCCTTGAGGGCGTCGGCGTCGTCAAGCGCGGACTTCAGGGCCTGCCAGGAGGCTTCGGTGTAGTCGGACTCCTTCAGCGCCCCGGCTTGGGCTCTGGCGTCGTCGAGGGCCTTCCCGGCGGCCGACTTGAGGCCGTCGGTGGCGGTCTCAAGGGCGGAGGCGGCGGCCGTCGCGTCCTGGTCGGAGGCGTCGTCCCCGACGGCCTTGGCGGCCGAGTACGCCTTGTCGAATGCGGCCTTGGAGTCCTTGTCCCAGTCGCGGTCCTGCGCGGTCTTCGCGTCGGCGGCCTTGATGGCGGCGGCGAGCCGCTCGTGGCCGGTCGGCTGGGTCTGGTTCTGCCCCTGGTCCCCGTCCGGGGCGGCCGTCTGGTCGGCGAAGGCGGGCGTGACCCCGACCCCCAGCAGTGTGGCGGCGGCCGCGGTGGCGGCGGTGGCCTTGATGATGGCGTTGCTCAAAATCCATCCTTTCGTCTTGTTCCCGTTTCCCCACGGGGCTATGCGCCGACGCATAAGCGCTCCACATGGATTGGTTCACGCAGGTGGAGGCGCTGCGCCGGGGCGGCATGCCGCTGGCGGACGCCGTGTACTCGAAGGAGAGGCTGGTGCGCGCGGAGGCCGCCCGCCACCCCGATCTGACGCCCAGGCAGGAGAGGGTGCTGTCGCGCGACCCGGAGCCGCTGGTGCGGGCGCTGATCGCCATGCGCCCGGGACTCGACCCGGACCTGGCGGACGCGCTCTCATACGATCCGGACGCGCATGTGCTGCGGGCGGTCGCGGCGAGGCTTGATCTGACGGACGGGCAGAGGGCGCGCCTCGCCCGTTCGGAGGACGCGGTCGTCCAGTCGCTCATCGGACGCGCGGACGCGGCCGCCTGGCTGGACGGCCTGCCGTTCGAGCCGGAGCCGGCGGAGGGGCGCAAGGGCCTGTTCCGATGATCGAAAAGGATGTCGAGCGGCGCCTGTGCGCGCTGGCCCGCAGGCATGGCGGCGTCGCGCTGAAATGGACGAGCCCGGGCACCATGGGAGTGCCTGACCGGCTCGTGTTCCTGCCCGGCGGACGCCTGTACCTGGTCGAGGTGAAACGGCCCGGCGGCAGGGCGCGCGAGAGCCAGAAGGCCATACACAGACGCCTGGGACGCCTGGGATGGCCGGTGCATGTGGTGGACGACGCGGACGCGTTCTTCGCGTCACTTCCGGAGCCGCGGATCGAGGGAGAGAAGGCCGATGAGGAGCGCGGCGCCGCCGACGCCGACGATGACGCCGGGATGCGGCAGGGTGGAGATCCAGCCGGCGAGGACGGTGCCGAGGCGGGCGATGCCGAACAGGACGCCGCCGCCCACGGCGGCGACGGCCGTCGTAAGGGCCGCCGTCGATAGGTAGTCGCCCCATCCGTGCCGCGGCTCCGGCTCCGGCTCCTCAGGCGGCAGGACAGCCTCGGGCGTGGGCTCCACGTCCAGGTCGGAGTCGTCCGCCTCACTCTCGAATCTGCCCGCGCCCGGCATTCCGGCCGGCCTATGCGAGCGTCCGTTCGCGTCCCTCATCGCCGGCCTCCAAGGCCGAAGCGGTCACGGAGCATGTTCGGGTGGTCGGAGGCCGGCCGCGGATCGGAGGAGACGATGCGGTCGAACTCGTCGGCGTGGAAGTCCTGGCCGTACCTGCCGTCGCCCCGGTCGTAGGACGCATGTTCGATGGCCAGGTCGGGATGGGATTCGACGGACGCGGCCCGGGCCTCGTCGCGCATGTACGAAGGCACCGACTTGGGGTCGATGACGCCATGGCCCCGCCCCTTCGGGGGCAATGGGGGCGTGGGGGAGGGCTTCCCATGGAAGAGCCCCTTGAGACGCATGAGGAGCGGATGGCGCGCGGCCCGCCCGCGTTCCATGCGTTCGTCCCCGGCGCGGTCGGTGATGGACGCGAGCCTGTGGGACGCCTCCGTGGAGTCGAGGTCGTCGTCGGAGCCGACGCCCGCCTTGGGTGCGAATTGGCCCGCTCCGGGGGTTCCAGCCGATTGATCCACGGGAGTGTCAAGGTTGTTGTCGTATATGTCCTGCATGACGCGGGTCCTATGCGCCGAGCAGGGCGGAGCACCAACGCATTTCCGGCGGACAGGTCAGACAGATGAGCGTCAGATTGTGCGTGTGCGGCTCGCTGCCGCGCGGGTCGATGCGGAAGGCCACCAGCTGGGGGACGGGCGGTATGAGCCGTTCCGCGACCCCGACGCCGAGCACGGCGGTCAGCGACTCGGCCACGTTGTCGGGGTCGCCGAGATAATGCGGGTCGGGGTATCCGACGGAGCAGACGACGGCCATGTCCGCGCCCATCGCCTTGTCGCCCCAGGCGGCCTTGGCGCGGCGCATGATGGCGGTCTGGCGGCGCTTGCGCTCCGCGTCCGTGTCCTTCATGTTGCTGGTGAGCCATTCTCGGTCGGGAATCTCCACATGCACGGCCGCGGCCCGGGCGCCGGGCACGCAGCGGAGCAGCCGGACGAGCGGATCCTCGCCCGCGGCCAACGGGATGACCCAGATGTTGATGGTCGCGCGGCCGCCCGGCAACGGGCGCGGGTCGCGCAGGTAGCAGGTCATGGCCCGATGCGCCGGATCATCATCCGGCCACAATCCCATGTCGGTGCCCGCGTCGATGAGCGGCTTCAGCGTCTCGCAGGAGAGCACGGGGGACTCCCGCCGCCCGCCGACGGTGACCAGCATGACGAAGCGGTTCGTGAAGCCGGCGCCCTCCTCCTTCGCCTCGGCCCACACCTGGCGCCCGTAGGCGCGGAGGCGTCCGCGATGGCGTTTGCGGACGAGCGGCGTCTCGTCGCCGACCGTGGTCATCCACAGGGCGTCGGACACGGTGAAGGATACGGCGTAGGGTCTTGGCATGCCCCGCGGCTATGCGCCGTACTTGGCGGCCGATAAGTCATCCCTCCATGAGGCGCGCCAGCTGGCTCGCGTCCATGAGCGGGGAGCCGGAGCCGGCGGGACGCACCTCCGCGGACGCGGACGGGGCGGCCTTCGGCGCCGGACGCTCCGCGGGCTCCGCGGCGGGCTCCTGTGGGGAGCCGTCGGCGGCGGGCATCAGCGACAGGGACGTGTCCCACGCGTTCTTCAGCGCCTGGAGGATCGGGTCCGACGCGACGGCCTTCGCCTCGCCGATGGCGATGCGGTCCGTCAGCTCGTGCATGTACTCCGCGTCGATGGGGTCGTCGGCCGTGTGCTTGGCGATCGTGTTGAAGTACCGGTCGCGGTCGCACCAGTCGGGCAGGCCGACCCTGTCGGCGAGCATGTGTCCGAACACCTCCGTGTCGACCATGCCGTCGCGTCCCGCCCAGTACGTCTTGAAGACGCAGCCGGTCATGCCGGCCAGCTCGGCGCGGCCCACGCCCTTCGAGTTGCCCGAGTCGATGACGTTCGCGGGCACGGATGGCATGCCGGCCAGGTCGTGGAACACGCCCTTCTCCAGCGACCCGGACGGATTCGGGCCCATGGCGACGCGATGCGTGAACAGGTCGCGGATGTTCGGCGGCAGGCCCGACGCCTGGCTGACGGTCTGCGAGGCGAGGATGAGCCGGTAGCCCATGAAACGGGCCAGGCGCAGGATGCGGATGACGTCGTGGCGGATGAGATACTCCGCGTAGCCCTTGTACGCCTGCTGGAGCACGGGCGGCAGCGTCTTCTCCGGATTCGGCACCGTCTTGCACATCTGCGCCTCGTCCACAAGCGACGCGTACTCGTCGATGACGATGACGTGGATGGGGAATTTCTTCTTCGCCCAGTCGGGGATGTCGTACCATGACTGCCACGCGTTCTCGGCCCACGCCTTCGCGCGCTCGCCATGCTCCATCTCCCGGACGAGGTGGTTGAGGCAGCCTGCCGCCTGGACGATCGACTCGCATCCCCAGTACTTGACCCATGGCCGGCACCAGAAGTAGTCGGTCGACTTGGACTTCGTGTCGACGATGGTCAGCTCGACGCCCTGCGCGATCTGCTCGGCCAGCACGACGTTCGTGAACACGGACTTGCCGGAGCCGCCCTCGCCGCCGATCAGCAGGAACGACCCCTCCTTCCAGTCGATGGACGCGGGCTCGAACGGCAGACCGCCCGCGCGGGGCAACAGGACGCCGAACGGCGTGCGGCGCATGTTCTCCGGCGCGCCAAGCGTCTCCGGCGGCAGCGGATGGACGGGTTCGAAGTTGGCCGGCTCGCCGGCATGCACGTCGATGACGCCGGTCTTCGAGTCGGCCTCGAACCACCAGCCCGGATGTCCGACGAGCACGCACGCCTCCGCCATGGCCTTGTCGTGCTTCGACGGCTGGTAGATGATCTCCTTGTCGAGCCTGCACCTCCAGCCGCCGTCCTTGGCGCGGGCGACGCGCACCTGCCACGGCTTGATGCCGAGCTTGCTGGCGATGATGTTGCGGGCGCGCACCTGTTCCTTGGTGAGCCTCTCGAAGATGGCCTGGCCCTCGTAGGGATGGAACTCGACCATGTGGAAGCCGGGATACTGGCGGCTCCAATAGTCGTCGACCTGCTCGCCCGCGCTGGGCTTGCACTGGCTGGCCAGCAGGTTGACGACCTTGCGGCGGTCGTCGCCGTTGACGCTCATGACCGTGCGGTCGGAGAGGATGGCGACGTGGTTGTCCGCGTCGATGGATTCCAGCTCGGCGCTCGCGGCCTCCGGATGGCTGGTCTTGAATTTGGCGATGAGCCCCTCCAGCGCCTTGCGGTGCCTGGCGTCCGACTCGGGATGGAAGGGGACGGAGCCGTCACGCGTTCTGACGGTCGCCGGATAGTTGCATTTGAATGTCGGCATGCCCGTTTCTATACGCGGGGAACAGGTCGTCGTCGGGCTCGTCGTCGGGCGCCTCGTCGAACGGGAACTCCATTCGTCCCCTCTCCGCCTCGAGGCCGAGCCAGACGCGCGGCGGGATCTCCAATGTGCCGCCGCGCACGTTGGAGACGCTTCGGGCGCCCCAGTGGCCGTCGCGGACAGCCTCGGCGATGGCGCAGGCGGCCGGGCCGGAGCGTCGTCCGTTGCGGGCGAGCGTGGAGCACCAGCCGTGGAGCGGGTCGTGCGAGAGCCCCTCGACCGGACCGTCCGCGGTCTGGGCCAGCGCCAGCGCCCAGACGTGCGGGTCCGCATTGGCGACGCGCATGGCGCGGCTGAACGCCATGGCCTCCGCGCAGGCGTGGTCGGCGTCCGTGTCGGCGGCGAGGATGCGGGCGAGCGCGGATGTGGAGTCCGCGCCGCGCGCGTCAAGCCCCCGCGGCATGGGGTGGGTCCAGTCGTCCGGGTCGGGGTCGGGCAGCGAGACGTCGGCGTTGATGAAGCGGTAGGGCGGCTCCCATGTGTAGGTGGACAGGTCGACGGCGTTCATGAGGACGGAGTCCGCCACGGAGGACATGAGGAGGGCGGCGAGGCAGGTCTCCAGCAGTCCGGAGGGCTCCATGCCGTCGCGTGCGAGGCTGGTCGGCGCCAATGTGACGGCGCCGTGGGTGATGGTCATGCTCATGTCTTTTCCATATGCGTCCCGGCCCGCGAAACAGCTTCGGCCAAAGACCCCTAAAAGCCCGTGGAGCCGTCGAATCGCCCTTTTCGCCCCTAGTTGGGATTATTGGTCTGCTTGTGTTCTGGGTTGCTTTGGCTGTTCTGTTTGTTGGATTGGTGCCGGTCGGTCTGTTGCTGTTGCTTTTGGTTTCGATAATCGTCTGGTCTGGTCCGTGATTGTTTTCGGGGCGGTGCGTCCGTTGGTTTTGTATTTGACGTATGTTGGACTGTCCGTTGGTTCCGCGTATGTCCTCGTTCGTCCTGCGGGGGCTTGTGGTCCGTTTGTCGTTCCGTCCGTGGTTTCTGTGGTTCGTCCGTTGTTTTGTTTTGGGGTTCGTCCAGGTCGCTTTCGTCTTTTCGGCTTTTATGTTCGTCGCCCGTCTTTGGTTTCCGCTCTACAGCGATTGATTGTCTTTTCGCTTCGTCGGTTCGACTTCGTTCGCCCTACGGAGGTTTTCGCTTTCCGCCCGTCCGTGTTTTTCTTTTATCCTCCCGCGTGGTTCGTCCTCGAATCGATCCTCCGTCCGTTCCGATATGACGCGCCATCGGGCGGAGGCGCCGGACCCGCGGCGTGGCCGCGGACCGACGCCGTCCGCGTCATCGGTCCGCGTACCTGTCGAGCATGGCGCCGTTTCTGTTGCGCCGCATGATATCGAAGACCTTGTCGGCGTTCCGGTCCAGGGTGAGGCCGACCGCGTATCTGATGCGCCGCGCGGTCTCCAGGTCGACGTCCCCGTCGTCGCCGGCGATGATGCGGTCGAAGACCCGGCGGCGCGCGTCGACGACTTCGACGTCGAGGTCGTCGTCCGAGCCCTGGCCCGCCTTGCGGTCGAATTGCCCGCCGTCGGGATGTCCCGCCGCCTTGTGGTTGTTGCCGTTCCTGTCGATTGCCACGATCGGCCTTAGCATGTCGCGCGCGTCGATGATGGCGGACGCGAAGCCCATGGCGCGATGCATGCTGTCGTCGTCGTATGTCCCGCGCATGCGATCGACGGCAAGGTCCTCCATGGCCTTGAGCTCGCGGTCGGCGCGTTCGATGGGTGTGGCGGCGTCCCCGGCGGCGTGTCCTGCCGCGTCGCGGAAGTCGTCGGAATCGGAGCCGGAGTCCAGGTCCTCCAGGTATTCCTCGAGCGTCTCGTCGTCGAAGGCCGTGTCGGTAAGCGTCGTGCCCTCGGGGATGTCGGCGGCATGACGGGCGGCGTCGACGATGGCCTCGGCATACTCGTACCCGGAGTCGCGTCCCCTGCTTACGAACCAGGCGTCGTCGCCGTTGGTGGCATCGGCGTCGTGGCGGGCCTGCTCACGGCGGCTGAAGAGCATGGCATCGGCGTTGGACAGCGTGGCCTCCGCCGGCGTCTCCAGGTCGTCGTCCAAGCCCTGTCCCGTCTTCCTGTCGAATTGTCCGCCGTCGGGTCTTCCCGCGGCCTTGTGGCTGTTGCCATTCGCGTCGATCGCCATGATCGGCCTCCTTGATGCCTTTTGATTTCCGGTCGGCTATGCGGCCTTTCAGAGCCCGATGGCCATGACGATGGCATGCGCGGTCTCGAACAGAGCGCCCGCGGCAAGCAGGATGGCGAGCGCATGGTGCAGATAGTAGAGGCACACGCAGATCCGCGCGCGGAACCGATGTCCGCCCGCGGCCTCGCTGACTCCCGTCTCGATATAGAGGCGGGCGCAGTCGAGGCATGGCTTGGGCGCCAGCGCGCAGACGGCAAGCAGAAGAATATGGTCGGTCGGTGTCACATTCCTTCGCCTATGCGCGGATTGATTCGCCGCCATGGGCCGTACGCGTCGATGAGGCTTGCGGGGGCGACGGCAAGCCTGTGCGCGCCGCGCCGGTCGACGAGCCATGTGGTGAACGGGCTGTCCTCGTCGGAGTACAATCCCCATGCCATGCCTTTGGGCGCGGGGACCGTCTCGGCGACGCCGAGGATGAGCTCGGTGCGTCCGTGGGGCGCGGCCAGATAGAGGCGGCCCATGCGGTTGCGCCAAAGGCTTTGCGCCCTGTTCGGCTCGAGCAGTCGTCCGGCCACCCGGCGTCTCGCGTATCTGATCGTCCTGCGTTCCATGGCCGGTCTCATGCGTCCCCGATCAGAGAAGCCAGTCGTCGTGGTGTCCGGCATGGAGGAATATGATGTCGCCCTTGTCGTCGCGCGTGTACAGGAGGGTGGGCGCCCCTTTGCCCGCGCCGATGCGGCTGCGCCAGATGGGATGGCCCCATTCCCCGAGCCTTGGGCCGGTGCCGCCGCGGCCGTTGTCCAACATGTGCAGGTCGCGGGCCTTGCTATCCGCGTCGAGTCCGGTGAGCGCCTCCATCATGGCCTTGGCGAGCGCCTTCGCGCCGACCATGGGCGGCAGGGGGAGCAGGTCGTCCGCGTACGACCACCGGTCGGGCAGCGGCTTGGAGTCCTTCTCGCCGGCGGGGACGCGTTCGGCCCAGACGGCGCGGACGAGCAGGTCGTAGAGGCGCGGGTCGTCGTCGGCGAACATACCCTCGTAGTCGGGCGCCTTCGGGGCTCCGGCGCATGCCTCCAGCGCGTCGACGCGGGCCTGCAGTCCGACGGCGCGGGCGTGCCAGTCGACGGGCTTCGCCTTGGCGGGCGCGTGCCATGAGGCCCAGCCGGCGATGGAGTCCACCATGTCGAAGCCGGGTTTGATCCAGTAGGAGGTGCCGGTGGCGCGCCATGCGCGCACGGTGCCGTTCCATATGCCGAGGCCGCGGGGCTTGGCGATGGAGTTGAAGCCGTCCTCGCCGCCGCCGTCGAGCACGACCACGTCGACCCCATCGCCGGCCCTGTCGGCGATGAGCGCGGGGTTGACGGTGGGGCGGCCGGTCCTTAGGGAGCATGACATGAGGACGACGGGGCGTCTTCGCCGCCTGCCGATCGCGTCCGACGCGAGCTTGCGTCCCTGGTCGTAGTCGGAGACGGTGCGGTACGCGCATTCGGCCCCAAGGTCGGAGTCGTCCCCCGCGCCACGCTTCCGGTCGAATTGTCCGCCGTCGGGTCTGCCCGCGGCCTTGTGGCCGTTGCCTTTGGAATCCATGCTCATATCCATCCGCCATGCGTCCCGGCATAGCGATGCCGCATGAGCATCACCGACATCGCGGCAACCGGCTGGACCGCATTCTGGAACAACATCTGCTCGGCGGGCACGCTGGGCATCGTCATCGCCATGGTCGTCGTCTGCCTGCTTCTGGGCTTCGCGTTCGGACGCACCATGGGCGCGTTCAATTTCGCCCTGCGGGCCGTGTCCGCCATCGTCGGAGTCGTGCTGATCATCGGCTTCCTTGGCGTGCTGGGCATCAGTATGAGCATGCTGAACCCGCTGATCAACTGGCTCCTCGAGATCGTGCACGCGCCCGTCTACCTGCCGGAGGCGTGACATGGCCGGCAAGGGAGGCAAGGGAGGCCCCTGGCGCGAGTTCCTTGACGGCATGGTCGTCTGGCTGCTGGTCTGCGTCTGCATCGTCGTACTGGTGTCGTCCGGCGCATGGAACGTCATCTCCGACAAGGTGGGCATCGGACATGCGGCGTCCACGAGCGACCTGACGAAGGCGCCCGATGGGGCGCAAAGGCGCGCGGACGCGAAGTCCATCTCCGACCTGCTCGCCGGACTCACCGGCCATAAGGACACGACGCCGAGGACGGACGCCGGAACGACGACGACGCCGAAGACCGACGCGAAGTCCGATGCCGGGACGAAGACGGACACGAAGGCCGCGACCGGTTCCTGGGGCTCCGACCCCGCCGTCTGGCGGGCCGGACTCGACGCGACGAACACCATCAAGACGGCGAAGGCGCGGCCGGGCGGCTACGACAGGGAGAGGTACTTCGGCGGCTGGGCGTCCAACGGCTGCGGGTCCGCGACCACGCGCGACACCATCCTCGCCCGCGACCTGAAAGGCGCCGTCAAAAACCCCAGGTGCCGGGTCACGTCGGGCACGCTGTCCGACCCGTACACGGGGCGGACAATCCAATTCAGGCGCGGCCGGAACACCAGCTCGGCCGTGCAGATCGACCATGTGGTCGCCCTGCTCGACGCGTGGGAATCGGGCGCCCGCGACTGGGACCAGGCCAAGCGCGTCCAATACGCGAACTCGCCGGACGTGCTGCTCGCCTCCGACGGGCCGGCGAACATGGCGAAGGGCTCCGGGCTCGACGCCAACGGCACGTCCCTGTACCGCCCGCAGCACTCGGGCGCGCCGGACATCTGGATGCCCGACAACAAGGCGTACCGGTGCGACTACATGGCGAAGCGCGCGACGATCAAGTCGAAGTGGGGGCTGACGATGACACCCCGCGAGAAGCAGCAGACCGTATCCGTGCTCGCCCAGTGCGTGGCAGGCAACTATGGCAAGTAGTCCCTTGACGGACGAAGAGGCGCCCGCCGGTCTTCTCGGAAGGCCGGAGGGCGCCTCTTCGTCCCCACATGCACGACGGGCGTCACCGGGGGCGTCACCGGGGGGCGTCACCGGGGGGCGTCGCCCAGGTATCCACGCACCAGCTCCGACGGATCGGTCTCGACCAGCCGCCTGAGCTCCGGGTCGGCTCGCACCATGCCGATGTTGGCCGCGGCCGCGCGAGCGCGGTACTGTTCGTCCGATTGGTAGAGCATGGCGCGCAGGACGTTTCGGTCGGACACGCGGACGCGGCCCGCCTCGGGCGTGGGTGTCGTCAACGCCGACCGCTGGGCTTCGGTCAGATACGGGTTCTCCAGCAGCCGGTCGCGGCTCGCCCATGGTTTTCGTTGGCGGAACAGCCGGTCGGACACGGCGCGCTCTTGGCAGAGCCCGTCGGCGATGTCCGGGTCGTCGGTGACGGCCTCGAACAGCCGGTCGGACGCGTCCGGGTCGTCGGCGCGCCAGTAGTGGATCACGCCGGTCAGCGCGCCCGAGCCGATGTCCGGCACGGCGGCCATCAGCTCCTCGGCGTGGGCATCGCACCAGTCGGGGTCGTCCAACGTGTGGGCCTCGAGCGCCCGCGCCCCGTCCGACAGGAGGAAGCGCACGCCCGGGTCGAGCGAGTCCAGGTACCTGGCCACGGCGATGGGGTCCTCTTCGTCGAGGTCCGCGGGGACGGCTCCGAAATCCAAATCGTCGTCCGAACCCTGTCCCGTCCTCCTGTCGAATTGTCCGCCGTCGGGTCTTCCCGCGGCCTTGTGGCTGTTGCCTCTCGCGTCGATCGCCATGATGGCCTCCTTGTCCGTCCCCGGCGTGCTATGCCGGATGAAGGTCTGCGAACACCGGCGCCCTCGATGAAAACAATTTCGATTCCGCGAAAAACAATTAGCTTTTAATTTCGGACGGAGACGGGCTTTGGGGGTGTGGGCCGGCCGGTCAAAGCGGCCTGTCCGAATTGTCCTTGGCAGGCAGAGCGGAGGACATCTTCACAATTCCTTCACATTATGCAGGCCGTATGCACTTCGTATGCAGCCGTATGCAGTCCGTATGCACTTTCTGCCCGCAAGCAGAAAAACAATAAAGAGTAGGCATGAGAGGACATGCAAGAAGCCGTATGCACTTTATGCAGCGGTTTTCGGAGTTGGAGCTTTTTTGAGGCTTTTCCTTTTAAGGGAAGTGCATACGGCGCATACGACTGCATACGGCATTGGCTTGAATCTGGCCTTAGCCCTACTGCCTGTAGGCATTGAGGCCTCTACTGCCCGCGAAACGCACAAGTGCATACGCGACTGCATACGGCTTTCCACCACCGAAACCCCCTATCGCCCCCCGTCAAAATCGGCGGCCGGAGGACGGTCCGCATCGCATAGCCCAACGAACGGCGCGGACGCATGGGGCTCGCGTCATCGGAACGCGTGAAAGGAGCCGAGAATGGTCAAGGATTCGAACGAAGGCAACCGCAAGGCCGGACAGGGCGCGAACGAAGCCTACATGGACTGGCTGGGCCGCATGGCCGCCGACGATCCGGAGCTGGACGACGCGGGCCGCGCCGTCGTGGACGGATTCCTGAGCCGTCTAAGCGAGCGCACCGGCCGCGAGGGCCCCTTCGCCGTCGGCGAGCCGAGCGTGTACGCCTACGCCAGAAGCAGGGGCGAGCGCGTCGCCGGCCTCATCGGCCGCGAGACGCTCGACCGGCTGGGGCTCGACGACGCCCTGCTGGAGGCGAACGGCGTCGACCGCGCCGACTTCGAGTCGGACGTCGCGGACGCCCTCGCCGACATGGTCGCGGAGGACATCGAGGACAATCTCGCCGGCATCGCCGACGAGGTCGCCTCCGACCGGTACGGCGTCGGACTGGAGGATCTTCGTTGACCGGACGCCACGGCAGGACATCGGGCGGCATCCTCCGCGCCGCCTGCCGCATTCTGTCTGGCCTGTGCGCCCTTGCCGCCATGTTCCTCGGCTCCTTCCTCGCCTACCGCGCATGGGGCTCCGGACTCGACGTGTCGTACGCCAGCCACAGGGAGGAGAAGGCCACGCACACCGTCATCCGCAAGGCCACGCCCGGCCGTGTGGCCGCCATGCGCCACACCGACCCGCCCGCCGAGACGAAGCCGGGAGACGACGAGCTGTTCGCCTACATCAGGGTCCCCTCCTGGGGCAGGCGGTACCGCCTGCCCGTCTGGGAGGGCACCGCCAGGACCGTGCTCGACAAGATGGGCGCCGGCCACTACGAGTCCACCGCACTGCCCGGCCAGGTCGGCAACAGTTCGTACGCCGGCCACAACACGTACGCAGACATGGCCGACATCCGGTTGCTCAAGTCCGGGGATGTCGTCTACATCGAAACCAGCTCCTACTGGTACCGCTACGGAATCAACTCGAATCCCGAAATCGTCGACCAGACGCGCACCGACGTCATCGACCCGGACGCGGCCGGCGTGGAGCGCGGGCTGACCCTGCAGACCTGCTGGCCGATCATGACGGGCGGCAACGTCACCCACCGCATGATCGTCCACGGCGGGCTCGACGGCTGGGCGCCCAAGGCGGACGGCGTGCCGGAGGAGTACGCGGAGACGACGGAGACGGCCGTCGACAAGGCGGGGCGGAAGGTCTCGACCGTGTCCGAACGGCTCGATATGCCCGTCACCGGCGTGCTCGGCTTCTCCTGCCTGGCCTGCTGGATCCTCGTCTCCGGCGTCGGCTGGCTGTTCTCCCGCCGCCGCATGGTCTCCCACTGGCATAAGGACATCGGCGGCCCCATGACCTGGCTATGGCGTCTCAACGCCGGCCTGTTCCCGTCCCACACGGTCGTCTTCACCGTCACCAGGCTCGTGCCGTACGCGCTCATGTGGGCGGCCCTCATCCTGCTCTCATGGCGCTACGCCTGCCCGCCGCTCGCCGCGTCCGGCCTGCTGGACTAAAGGACGCATGGGGCAGCCGACAGACGGAAAGGAAAAGGACATGGACCTATACATCGACGGCGAAAGAATCGAGACGCCGAAATTGACGAAATTGGAGAAGAAGCTCGCCCTGCGGCTTTCCGAGGCGTCCTTCGGCTCGCTGGAGAACGACGACTTCGCCTCCGTCCGGAGCGACGGATGGTGCGGCGAGGGTGGATTCGAGCGCGTGGAGCTCATCGAATGGCCGGACAGGCATCAGCTGGGCGCGCTGCTGAAATCGTTGCAGGCGAAGAGGCTCATCGTGCTGTCCGAGGGCGAGCTGGATTGGAGGCCGTCCACGGAGGTCTGGTTCGATTGCGAGGTCCTTGAGGCCCTCGCCCGCGCATAGGAGGTCGTCATGGCCGAGAAAAGAAACGGGCGCCACGCCCGCCAACGCAAAGGGCCGCGCCGCGCGGCCGTCATCCTGATGGCCGTCGCCGCGGTCCTCGCCGTGGCCGCCATCGCATGGTATCTGTCCATGGCCGCCGGGCTCATTCCGACTGCCGGCGTCGTCGAACTGTAGGGAGGAATTATGGCTGTCAGGGTCGAACTGGAGGGTCGTCTGGGCTCCGAGCCGTCCGTCCGCGAAGTGAACGGGCGCGATTTTGTGGAACTGTCCGTCGCCGTGTCCCAGGGCTACTGGTCCAAGGCGGAGGACAAGTGGGTGGATCAGGGCACCGTCTGGTACCGCGTCCATCCGACGTCCCGCAGGGCGGGGGAGGAGGCCCGCCTGCTCCACAAGGGTGATGCCGTCGTCGTCGCGGGCACTCAGAGCGTCGAGGAGTTCACGCGCAGGGATGGCACAAACGGCTACGCCATCAGGGTGAACGCGGACGCCATCTACGTGAGCCGCATCCCCAAGAAGACGGACGCCTAGCGCGTTCGGCATACACGAAGGCCTCCCCGCCGGCCATGACCGGCGAGAGGCCTTCGGGCTTCGGGGACCCGGGCGGCCGGCGTCTCATCGGCCGTCCGGGTCGAGCATGGCGGCGGTGTCCCGCATGGCGGCCTCGGCGGCGGCCTTGGTCGAGCCGTATTCCGTGATGGTGTAGTGGCCGACGCCGTCGACCGTCACATCGCCCTGCACGCCGAACGAGACGCGCGCGTCGCGGCCGGCGGAGTGGAGGACGATGCCGCCGTCGGGGGAGGCGTCCATGCCGACGTCGGGCCTGGCGCGCAGGAAGTCCTTCAGCGGGCCGTAGGCGAAGGCCCTGATGCCGGCCGCCGTGGAGGACAGCGAGTGCGGGTCCTCCTTTTTGAGCCGCCCGTCGGCGAGGGAGCGGATGGGATCGCAGCCGTAGCCGCAGTCGTCCTGCCAGTCGAGCTCCATCTCCGTCTCGTACGCGCCGTCGTTCACGTCCATGTTCCACAGCGGCGAGTCGGCGGACAGCGACTCCAGCGCGTCCGGATCGTTCCACGCCTTCAGAAGCCGGGCGTCGTAGTCGTCGTCGCCGCCCGGCGAGTTCTCCCACGCCTCGTAGCGGGCGCGGTCCAGCCGGGTGGGCAGGCGGCGGCGGTAGTCGTCGACGGTGATGAAGTCGCCGTACTCGCCGACCTGCATGACGGTGTCGTAGGGCAGGACGCGCCGTTCGGAGACGGCCCTCGCGCCCTCGGCCGCCATGTCGGCCCGGAGGTCGGACATCATGCCCTCGACCCCGTCCATGGTCGGATGGGCGTCGGGCCCGCCGGTGGCGCCGCCCTCCACCGGCCTGTTCCGCACCGCGTCGATGATGCGCCTGCGGGCCTCGTGGTCCAGCGACGGCATGGCCCGGGACAGGCGCTCGTCCATCGCGTCGAAGTCCAGGTCGTCGTCCGAGCCCTGGCCCGCCTTTTTGTCGAATTGCCCGCCGTCGGGTCTTCCCGCCGCCTTGTGGTTGTTGCCTTTCGCGTCCATTGCCATGATCCGGCCTCCTTGTCCGTTTCGGGGAGGCTATGCGCGGCGTTCCGAAGAGGCGGCTGACCGGGCTGCTTTTGGAAAAACAATTCCGAAAACGCCGAAAAACAATCGGCAATCAATTTCGGGCAGGAGTGGGCCTGAAGGACATGGATGCAGACGGAAAGAAGGAAAGTCGAAGATGTCCTCCCTTCCGACTCCAGAGGACATCTTCACATTTCCATCACATTATGCGCTCCGTATGCACTTCGTATGCAGCCGTATGCAGTCATTATGCACTTTCTGCCCACGAGCAGGAAGCCAATGAAGAGTAGGGATGAGCGAACATCAAAGAAGCCGTATGCACTTTATGCACCTCTTTTGGGAGTTGAAGTCTTTTCGGCCCTTTTCCTTTAAGGGCAACTGCATACGGTGCATAAAACCGCATACGGCTGGAGTCCAGAACAGGCCTTAGCCTTACTGCCCGTAGGCATTGAGGCCTCTCCGGCCCGCCAAAATCAAAAGTGCATACGCAAGTGCATACGGATTTCCGCCGAAATCGCCCGTCGGGGAAATCGATCCGCCTCCGCCCGTCATCATCACCGGCCGCCGCGCGGGGCGTCTTTTGCCCCTGTACGCCATTCTTTGGCCCCTCTGACGGGCTTCCGTCCTTTCGGGGGATAGTTTGTTGGCACTGAAGCCACGCCACGCCGCAGGGGCCGCCAAGGATTCGATTTCCAGGCAATGACGTCGACTGAAATAAAAAACGGCCCGAAAACGTGATTGTTTTTCCGACCACCCATGGCGCGGATGCCGGTCGAAGCGGTCCATGGGCGCTCCATCGCCGGACCTTGTCCCCAAGAGGCCTCCGAGCCTTGGGCAGGAGGCTGCCGGCCGCCCATGGGCCATCGGATCCGGACGGCGCCCCGGCCTGGACGCATAGCACCTTTCCGAGAGGCCACGGGCAGTCCGCGGCCGTTCCGAGGAAAGGAGAGACTCCATGGTCTCCCATATCAATGTCAAGCGTCTGGCCGCGATGTGCGCGGCGGCCGCGAGCCTGTCCACACTCGGACTGGCCGGCACGGCCATGGCAGTGGAAACACCCACCACCGCCGACACCGCCACCGCATCCATCACATTGAACGCCGCCCAGGGCAACACTTTGGCCGGCCACACGTTCGACTTCTACCGCCTGGGCTCCTACGGCGACATCACCGCGAACGGCGACATGGACGTGAAGTCCCTGACCGTGAGCAAGATCGACGACGCGTCCGACAAGTGGATCTCCGCGGCCAACGGCAAGGCCGGCATCACCGACCTTCAGGGCTTCGACGCGGCCGGCGACCTGGCCCACGTCGGCAAGGACGGCGAACCCACCGGCGCCGTGCAGGGCCAGCTGCGTGAGGTGGCCAAGCAGCTCGCCGCGACCGCGGGCGCCAGCAAGATCGCGGCCGTGAAATCCGTGGCCGGCACGGGCACCACCATGACCGTGTCCGATCTGCCAACGGCCTGTATCTGATCGTCGACTCCGACGGCGTGCCGATGATCGTCGGCACGCCGGTCCAGGGCACCAAGACCCTGAACGGCGTGACCCTCGGCACCCTGACCGTGAAGTCCAAGACCACCACGATCGACAAGAAGGTGTCCCGCGATCGCCTGAACAAGGGCGAGTTCATCGACTCGAAGGCCGGCGACACGGAGGATTCCGCCTCGTTCACCGTGGGCGAGACCGTCGACTTCAAGTACGTGTTCACCCTGCCGAACATGCAGGCCGCCACCCAGACCGTCGTCAAGGACACCATGTCCGGCCTGGCGCTCGCCGGCGATCCCGCGTTCTCCATCGGCGGCAAGACCGTGACCCCGACCGTCGCCAAGGGCGAGAACGGCAACGGGTTCACCGCCACGTTCGACCAGGCGTTCATCAAGGCCAACAGCGCCAAGCAGGTGGCCGTCACCTACAAGGCGGTCGTGACCAACGCGAAGCGCGCGGCCCAGGCGTCCAACACCGCGGCCATCTCGACCACGTTCTACGACGGCACGGCCGCCTCCAAGACCACCGTCGACTCGAACGACACCGCCACCGTGAGCGCCTACGACCTGAACATCAAGAAGACCAACTTCAAGGGCGACCAGGTGCTGCAGGGCGCGGGCTTCAAGATCCAGAACAAGGACACCGGCAAGTGGATGAGGCAGGATCCCAAGACCGGCGCCTGGACCTACGTCGACACGCAGGCCGAGGGCACCCAGTTCACGACCGGCGCTAACGGCCAATTGAACATCGCGGGCCTCGGCGCGGGCAACTACCACGTCGTCGAATCCAAGGTCCCCGACGGCATGACCAGCCTCGTGACCGTCGCGTTCGACATGAACATCACCGACGGCGGCAAGGTGTCCACCAGCGCCGACGCGAACAAGCTCATCACCGGCCAGCCCACCAACGACAACAAGTGGACCATCACCGTGAGGAACATCGACGCCCTGACCGAACTGCCGCAGACCGGCGGTCTGCTCGGCGACACCATGATCGGCGTGATCGTCATCGCCATGGCCGGCGGCGTCGCGTACCTGACCGTGCAGTCGAGGAAGCGCCGCGAGGCGCACGCGCTCTGACCTGGGACGCATGACGTCCGTCATGATTGATACGGACGAAGGGAGGCCCTCCATGACCAAGACGGACACGGAGGGCCTTCCCTCGTTCTGGGAGGCCGTCTCGGGCGGTCGGGCGGAGGCGCGCCGCAGGCGGCTGGAACGCCGCGACCGGCGTATGGCGCGCCTGTACGCGCTGCTCGCCGTCGCCTTGGTCGTGTGCGGCACGACGGCCATCTGCGTGCCACCGTTGAACCAGTGGCTCAACGACGGGCGCCTGACGGCCTCCGCACGCGCCGCTGAGGCCACCGCCGCCGTCCAAACGGACACGGACAGGGCGCTCGGGGCGGCGGAGGCGTACAACCGGCGGCTCGCGGCCCAGCAGGTGCAGATCGGCGAGGTCGTCCGCGCTGACGGCTCGCGCGACGCGGACTTCAAGGACGACGCGGAATACCAGAGCCTGCTCCGGTCGGACGCCACGGGGACCATGGGCGTGCTGTCCGTCCCCGCGATCGGCGTGGAGCTGCCGATACGCCACGGCACCGGTCCGGACGTGCTGGATGACGGGTTGGGGCATGTGCATGGCACGTCGCTGCCCGTGGGCGGCAAGTCCACCCACACAGTCATCAGCGGGCACACGAACATGGAGGGCAGGACCCTGTTCACCCGGCTCGACGAGCTCAAACGCGGGCAGACGTTCTCCATCGGCGTGTACGGCCGTGTTCTGCATTACCGGATCGTGGACATCCGCGTGACCAGCCCGTCGGACACGGAGGCGCTCAGGATTCGTCCGGGCCGCGACCTGGCCACGCTGCTGACATGCACGGACACGGGCAACACGCGCCGCCTGCTCGTCACCGGGGAGCGGTACGCGCCCGCGGCGGGCGAGGCCGCGCAGACGGACATGCGGGCCGCGCGCGACGGGGCGCTGGCATGCGGCGGTGCCGTGGCGTTGGCCGGGTTCGCCGTAGCGCGGCGCGACCGGGAACGGCTCTGCCGCCACACGGCGGACGCGTTCAGGCCGGGGGAGCGGCGGAGCTGAGGGACGGTTCCGCGTATGTGCGGGCATGGCCGTCGAAGCGTCTGGAGGCGGGGAGTCCCGCTCCACCGCGTTTCCCGGCGTCCTTCTGCGCCGCCTTGCTCCAGGCGGGGGTCCTTGGGCCTCACCGAGTCACGGGCGGGCTGGATTCGCCC
>OBKN01000191.1_pt1 | contig 35180 bp, 31 predicted proteins | sample 1519931 | NCBI WGS metagenome assembly OBKN01 (sample SAMN04209254, study PRJEB22552) | human gut metagenome | biome: gut; material: feces | host: Homo sapiens | place: USA: Oklahoma
CAAGATAATAATCGGTAATGATTGCATGATCAGTTATGAAGTTCATATAAGAACTACAACTCATAATTATAAAGATAGAACCGTGCCTATGAAAGAGCAGGGAGGATATGAAAAAGATATTGTGATTGAGGATAATTGTTGGATAGGCTATGGGGTTCAAATTATGCCGGGGGTCACAATTCATAGTGGGAGTGTAGTAGGTGCTGGGGCAGTAGTAACAAAGGATGTTGAAGCAAACACCGTAGTTGGAGGAGTACCTGCTAGAATAATTTCACGCTTATAAAGTAATCGGTCATTAAATGTCAAGGGCGGATTTAAATTGTCATTTTATGTCGGTTTAAAAATGTATGATTTGGGCGGTTTAAGAACTGATCGATGCTAAACGGTATGACTTTCCCTTGATCTTAATCACGTATGAGTGATAGACAAGGCGGTCTAAAATGGCTTCTGCGGAAGACCCTTCAACTTGATAATGGCACATTGGTCGTTATGATCGTTGATTTGCGTTCATAACGGCCATTTATTAGTTGAAACAGCGGCTTGGCTTCATTCGCCGATATTGGTAAATACCAAAGTTCATCAATGATTAATAGATCATACCTTTCGTATCGGTGCATTACTCGTTCCAGATGTTGCTTTTCTTGAGTTGCCTTCAATCTAAGAATTAATTCGTGACAGTTTATGAATAATGTTCGTACGCCTTGCCAGCATGTTTCGATGCCAAGTCCGATGGATAGGTGTGTTTTATCCACGCCAGGACTGCCAATAAAGATAATGTTCTCTTGATTATCCAGAAATGACATGGTCGCAAAATCGTCGATTTGCTGCCGATTAACCAAAGGCTGAAATTGATAATTAAAATCACTGAGCCGTTTGATAATCAGGAAACGGGCCCGCTTTATTCTTCGCTTTAAGCTTTCTTTTCGCTAATCTAGGGTTAGTTTTAAAAACTTGAATTTGGAATAAGGCAAGACATATAAGAAAATACTGAATGTATGTGAAACACCGTTCCAATCGGTCATAGTGACCTGTTCTTTTCAATCAACTTGAGCACTTAATCCAATTGTATGCTCAACTCTAATCGTTGCTTTTTTTGTTTGTGCTTTACGAAAACGACGACAATAATCTTTAACGATTGTGTACTTGCCAGTAAAGCCTTTTTCAACGATAAAGTCATAAATCGATCTGGCAGAACATCCTGCAGCGTATTTGTCTTCAATGATGTCTTGATATCCGTCCGACGGCTACGACGCTTCCTAACAACTGCTGTTTTATCGCTCTGAGCTCTTAAATATGCCGCTTTGACGTTTCTTGGATCAACGTCATATTGTCGTGCAATAGCGGAGTAATTTGGTTTTATCTTCTCTAACACAAAATATCTCATCCTTTCGTAAACGTCTTTTCGCATACTCATCACTTCCTCAAAAGATTAATAAAGTGAGTATACAAAAAATGTAGGAAAACCGACAATTTTAAACCGCCGATTTCCTACATTTTATAACCGCCCTTTACACTCTCTTTGACAGCGAGTTCCGCGCTGTTGTTGGACAATTCAAAATATTCTTTTCTTGACCCAAGGCGTAGTTTTTAGCTCTTCCCAATGCTGACTTGGCAGATGCGGTAACTGAAGCTATCTTGGAAAATACCCGCTTGACTACAGGAAGGAGTTTTCTTCTTCGATAGTTCAAGCGTTCGTCATCATTGAATTTGGTTGAGAGTTTTCTTTCCAATTCAAAGACTTCATCGATGTCTTTGACTATTTCGCCGCTAAAAGATTTTGAGGCTTTGTAGCTGCTGTTTTTCAAAGAATCGACAAAATAGCGACGAACATGAGCCAGGCACTCTAGGTGTCTGGTCCTGTCAAGGAAATTATATCCTGCATAGCCGTAGTTTGGACGTAGCCATTAAAATCGCTCAACAATTTCTTGGCCGTCTCGGATGATCTTCCGTCACTGTGAGTAAATGTGGCAATATTTTTTTCTTCAATTTTTACGCTTGTGACAACCCAATAATAAGTGTTGGATTTTTCTAAAGCCAAAGTATTATAAGGTGTTTCATCCATGTGAAGAAATCGCTGTTTCTTCAGCTCTTTCAATAAAAGATCATAAAGCGGCGAAAGCTGATTGTTGAAGACGTCGATCAGCCATTTTGACATTTGTTGACGAGTCAACGGCAATCCCTTAAGCTTCCACATTGCTTCCTGGCGATAGCAAGGAACTTTGTAGACGTACTTCATCGTGGCAATATGCGCAACGATTGAAGGGGATCCCCTCTTATTGTGACTGATGAGCGAACGAGGCATCGGAGCTTTTGAAATTTTTGAATGATCATCCGAAGAACATTCAGGGCATTTGTATACTGCCTGATGATGTTCGATGAGCCTCAGTTTTGCCGGCACGAACCTCACCTCTTCACGAATCTTAGGATTCGCGACCTGAACGAGACGGGCACAACACTCAGGGCAGGAACATTTTTCATCAGGCATCGCATGATTCACGATTTCGACCGGAATTTTTGAAGTATCAATTTTAAACTTCCGATATACTTGATGTTTAAAGCATACCAAGATACCGGAGGTTCATGAAGAACGCTTATTTAACGACCTCTTAATTCTATATCATTGCACCACTCAGTCAATTTTGATTCAACATTTTCTTTTTCTTTAATACGAATATCCGACAAGTGTGCTAGTATATGCTCTTTATTTAGAAGGTAAATGAAACAAAGTATATCTTTCGCAGTTCGTTTCTTTTCTGAATCAGATATTACAGAGGAAAAATTCATATCCGACATTGAAACGGTTTGTTCAAATTTATGACTACCGTTATTTAGTACTAATCTATACATCAAATTTTTAAAATAATTTTTAAATATATTATTTGGTAGTAATTTTAGTATGTTTTCATTTGTAGAAACAGTTTCGAACCCTTGCTTATATTGGAACGTAGAAAATGCCTCCAATACTTGACGCATGATATTACCTATTACTAAATTATATTTATTGTCATTCCCAGAAGCAAATTTATAAATAATTTCCATTAACTTTGTATATTCTTGTCGTTTGTTAAGATCCATTTCAATAAGTTCTTTATTTTTTAATTCACATTGTTTGTATTTAAATTTCTTATTATATTTGTCCTTAAATTCAATTGCTAATTCTCTAAATATTTTATCGGAGTCATAATATGTAAGTAAATCATGTGTCATAATGATTGTTTTAGTATATTCATTCTTAAGTAAAAATTTGCCTAGTTGGTATCTTAAAAAAGACATAATTCCTACCTTATTTTCAATATCAAAACTTGACACAGGATCATCAATTATCAACAAGTATTCCTGTTCGTATCCAGTGTCTTCGCTTTTATTTTGCAGAATATTTGTAAAATAATAACATAATCCGATAATGTTGCGCTCGCCCTGTGATATTTGTGATGGATGAACAGGATTACCATTAGAAAATAATATATAGTTATCATCAAGATATTTAATGCTTAACCTATCTTTTGAAAAGAAAATATAACTTAAATTTCTATTTATGATTGAAAGTGCTACTGTAGCATTTCTTTGCATAGCTTTTAATTCATTTATACGGTGTTTAGTATTAATATGTTCACTTTCTTTTTTTTGAAGTTCTTCCTCTTCGATTTCGAGAATATTTTTATATTCCATATATTTAAGATAATAATCATTTATATCAAGATGTGCTATAGAATTATTTATTTCGTTCAGACATTTTTTTATTGAATTAGTATCAGTAACTTTTTTATTGTAATTTACCCTATCTTTTTCTAGCATTTCCAATGCTACCTTAAATTGTGATAGTAAATTAGAAATCGATTGAAATTTATTTAAGCATGGATCATAAGGGTTGTTAATTTTAGTTTGAATAACAAGATTATTATTATTAATAATGAAATTTATTTTTGACAATAACTTCGAACATAAATCAACTGATGGTGTTAATTTATAAAACGGAGAGAAATCAATGTTTATTTCCTGTGTTTTGCATTTTTCCAATTCCGATAAGTGTTTTTCAACAGTTTTATTAAGTACCTTTTGAATACTTTTAATTAAATCTAGTTTATATTCTTTCGAAACGGGCTGCATACACATCGGGCACTCATTAACATTATCATTAGAGAAAGTAGATATCATATTATCTAGCTGGCATGTTTCGCCCGTTTGAACTAGTTTAAGAAGATATTTTTCCCTATTGGATAATTGGGGCTTTTCTATTTTTGTTTTTAAAAGTTTCAATATGTTCTCTTCGTTATACTCTTTACTAAGTGAAGGTACTTTCGTTGAAATTGCAGCATCACCTCTTTGAGCTATATGTAGAGAATTAAGTGTTTCTTTGAATTCTATGATTAATTGGTCTCGCGTCTTCGCTGTAGTAAGGTGAATAAAATTTTTATATGTATTATCGCTAACACCGGTATTTTGTTTGTTTCCTTTTATTAATTTATCTCTTCCAGACCAATTATAATCACCTTTGAGAGCTGTTGCCATCTCCTTTTTATATTTATTTTTATTATCTTCGGTACATTTTACAAGTGTTTTTTGTTTATCAAGATCTTCTTCAATTTCTTTCAATTTTTCTTGCTCAATATGTAATTCATTATCTATTTCTACTTGACTTCCTAGCATAATAATTGTATTTAATCCTGATTCACAAAATTTTACGTTTTTATCGACGTATTCCTCATCGAAAACGAAAATATGTGATTTTTCATCATCTGTTAGCGTGATTGGAGAATTGTTATTATCTAAAAATTCGGCATTTTCAATAGTATTTTGACTTTCACCTCTTGCTTTTCTCACAGCCTTTGCAATAGTACTTTTACCAGCACCGTTTCTTCCATAAAGCAATGTTCCTCTAACAATATCGTTTTTTTTAGTAGAATAGAATAGTAGTAAATCTGATTCTTTTTTGAAATTGGCACCACGTAATCGTATACCCGCAATATCTTTTAACATTTTAACCCTCCCTAAGTCTTATACTCTATTACTGTACATAATGAATTGAAAAATATTATTTATGAACCTTTCCGAGAACAATCATGGTTCATATTGGAATTAAGATTATTATATCGTAAAGGTGAATGTAGAAAAATATTTAATTAATGCTTTATATCTATGGTAACGTAGTTAACAAAAAAGCAATACACACAAATACCTGTTGCGTATATTGCTTTATATCGACTATTTAAAACGATTATTAATCCCTATAAAACAAATCCCTCGTATACACCCTATCTCTAACGTCATCCAAGCAGCCGTTATAGCGGTTGGCAATGATTGCCTGGCTTTGCTGCTTGAAAGAATCAAGGTCGTTGACGACTTTGCTGCCGAAGAATGTTTCGCCGTCCTTGAGAGTCGGTTCATAGATGATGACTTTGGCACCCTTTGCCTTGATGCGCTTCATGATGCCCTGGATGGAACTCTGGCGGAAGTTGTCTGAGTTGGACTTCATGGTCAGACGGTAGACGCCGATGGTGACGTCTTTTTCGAGCGAAGAATCATAGGTGTTTTCTTCGTCATAGCTGTAGTAGCCGGCCATGTTGAGAACCTGATCTGCGATGAAGTCTTTTCTCGTGCGGTTTGATTCGACGATGGCTTCGATCAGGTTTTCGGGCACGTCGGCGTAGTTTGCCAACAGCTGCTTCGTATCCTTTGGCAGGCAGTAGCCGCCGTATCCGAAGGAAGGGTTGTTGTAGTGGGAGCCGATTCTTGGATCGAGGCAGACACCGTTGATGATGTCCTTCGTGCTGAGATGTTTCATTTCGGCGTAGGTGTCGAGTTCGTTGAAGTAGGAGACACGAAGGGCAAGGTAGGTGTTGGCGAAGAGCTTGACTGCTTCGGCTTCGGTGAAGCCCATGAAGAGGGTTTCGATGTCTTCCTTCAGTGCGCCTTCCTGGAGAAGTGCGGCGAAGGTGTGGGAGGCTTCTACCAGGTGAGCATCTTTTTTGTCGGTTGAGACGATGATGCGGCTCGGGTAGAGGTTGTCGTAAAGAGCCTTTGATTCGCGTAAGAATTCGGGACTGAAGATGATGTTTGAAGTGCCGTATTTCTTGCGGACTGAATCGGTGTAGCCGACAGGAATCGTTGATTTGATGACCATGATGGCATTCGGATTGACCGACATGACGAGTTCGATGACGCTTTCGACGGCGGACGTGTCGAAGTAGTTGCGCTTGCTGTCATAGTTCGTCGGAGCAGCGATGACGACGAAATCGGCATCCTTGTAAGCAGAAGCACCATCAAGCGTGGCGGTCAGATCGAGATCTTTTTCAGCCAGGTATTTTTCGATGTAGTCGTCTTGGATCGGTGACTTGCGATTGTTGATCAGATCGACTTTTTCAGGGATGATGTCAACGGCTGTGACATGGTTGTGCTGTGCAAGCAGCGTGGCGATGGAAAGGCCGACGTAGCCTGTTCCCGCAACGGCAATGTTGAGCGGCGACGGTGACTTCATTTTTTTGATTTCGCTGTTGATGAAGAGGTCGCTTGGCTCGAAGTCAAGCACTTCTGCGAGGTTCTCGAGCTGCGGAATGGACGGCATGAAGTCTTGCTGTTCAAGACGTGAGAGCAAGGCACGATTGATGCCGACTTTGTCTGATAATTCTTGCTGCGTCATGTTTTTGGCTTTGCGTTTCGTTGAAACGATGTCTGCCAACAAAGATTGTGATAATTTCTTCATTTATGATTAGCCTCTTTTGTTATTTAAAATAACTTACAATAACCTATGTAACTTTTCTGTATGAGAATATACTACCATAAAGGGGATATTATGTTCAACACATCTCATTAATGTTATCTATAATAACAAAAAATCCTTCATGCAAGATGCACGAAGGATTTTTTTAGTGTTTGGCAACCAGTTCGTCAAACTTCTTTTGCTCAGCTTCCATGATGGATTCGCCGATCATTCTGATGTCGTTGTCGTTGATTCCGATCGTGATCGGAACGATTTTGTTTTTTTCGGCAAATCCCAGCGAGCAGAGGATATTTTTGAACTTTTTGTTGGTGATGATGATGCAGTTTTCTTTATGCAGCAGCGTTGCCGGAGACTGTGCATTTAACAGGTAGGGCGTGATCGTGATGAGATCCGGCGAAAACTTTCTGTTCAAAAACAATGACATGTCGGACAGTTCGGAAACAATGTCTGAAACAATGGTGATTTCGACCGGCGGAAGCATTTGACGCATGATTGATTTGAGCTGAATCGACAGATAGAAAAGGTGCGTTTCGTCAAGAGGGTATCTTGAGTCGATTAAGTCATTGGTCCATTCGCTGAAGATTTGGCTGACGACGCCCGCAATTTTAAGGGTCTGGTCGTCAAACTTGCAGTCAAGGTACAGGTGCTCATCCGGAATCAGACATTGCAGTCCTAAGAGGCATTTTTTGAAGAAACCGACGAGTGCGGATCTGAAGGCAGGAATTTCAACGAGGTCTTTGCCGAGTTTTTGTTCAAAGTTAAAGAGCAGCTCATTGAAGTGTTTTTGATCGAAAATCAGCTTGTGGACGTCCGTGATTTTTTCTTGAGTCCACCGATCCGCGAAGACGCAGCTGTTGGTGCAGCAGTAGACAAGATATATGTAATCGTAGTCTTCTTCGCTGAAGCAGACGTTTAAGGCAGGCTCGATCGTTTCTTTTAGAGCGTGTTTCATTTCATCATAGACGAAGATTTCTTTTAAAACGGTGAACTCGTCTGACGAAGGCAGGGTCACGGGATATTTGCGACGTTTCCACGAAAGAATCAGCAGGCATTCGAAATATCCGTATTCATGCACGGTCTGACTGAGAAATTCAGGGGTGATGGCTTTGTTCGTTTTAATGACGAAGTCGCGTGCAAGTTTGATTGAGCTTGCATCGATTCCCAAACAGTCGATGCCGTATTCATAATAAAGCAGCGCGATCAAGAAGCGAATTCTGTATTCGTCGCCGACGATTCGGTTGTTTTTGACGCCAAGTCCGATGCTGTCAAGGTATGACAGACACGTTTCGCGGACACGATAGGCGGTCGATTTGGTCAGATAGCTTTCATCGATAAAATAGGAAAAAGTTTTTTGAGAATCGTTTGCGATCATGAATTTCAGACATTCCAAAACGCGTGAAGTGCGATAGATCGCATACATCGAATCGACAAGTTCATTTTTGTTTGAATCGATTGAATATTTCGTATTCACCTTTTTGATCACTGCATTTTCGCTCAAATCAGACTTCAGCTCATCCAAAAGGAACAATACGTTGGAAGGACTGATGTTCAGCGTTTCGGAAACTTCCCTGACGCTGACCGATTCATGCGCTGAAAGCATGAAGAAAATGTTTAGTTTGTTTTGAATATTTGTTTCAAGAAAATCTCTGAGCATGGAAAACGTCTCCTTTCGTTTGAGAATATCGGTGCAACAGAGCCATAGTTAAGCGCTTATTTTGAATAAATCCAACAACGATACAGGATAACACTGCAATAAATGCCCCTCTTCCCAAATTGCAGAAAAAATCGCCTGTTTTTTTGAAACCGAAAGCTTTGGTGCAGATGATAAAGTTTTGATACAAGGAGTTGTTTTCGCTGAAATTTTAGCAGTGAAAGGTTCTTGATCAGCAAATTTTGGAAGGAAGTGAAGAATGGAGAAGGGAAGTCATGATCAATCAGGAAGTTTGAGAGGAGGAATGATATTCGTTTTGGTCAAGGCGATTGTTTTCACGATTGCATTTCTGTTCGTGTCGGTGTTTGTTTTCGGAATGCTGCGTTGTCCGGATGATTCCATGAGTCCTTCGTTTCAAGGCGGGGATCTGGTGCTTTTTAACAGACTTGACCGAGAGTATCGAGCATCAGACGTCGTTGTCGTGAAAACACCTAAAGGACTTCAGGTCAGGAGAATCGTCGCCGTGGCACGTGATAAAGTCGAAATTGACGGTGAAGGTCTTAAGATAAACGGACACCTTCAGTCTGAAAGCAGAATATATGAAAAGACGTTTCCTTCAAAGAAAGGAATCAGTTTTCCGGTCAGGGTCAAGCGTGGCAACGTCTTCGTTTTGGCGGACGAGCGTCAAAATTCCGTGGACAGCAGAATTTATGGAGTGGTAAGTGAAAGGGACATTAAAGGAACGGTTGTTTCCGTGTTCAGAGTAAGAGGTTTTTAAATTAAAGAAAGCGAGTGTATGAATTATGATAGGCAAAAAATGTTTGAAGTCATTGTTGGTGTTTGGCGGAATCATGTCCGTGTTTGCGTTTGGGAAGACGGCATTGGCGGATGAGGTGCCGGTGATTAAGGGTGATGATGGAAAGTATGATATTAGCTGTATTGTGCAGGCACCGGAGGGATCGAAGTGGATAACGCATTATTTTGGGAAGGTACCTTTCGAGATAACAAGTGCGGATGAAAAAAATCCGAAGGCCAGCGTTGAAAACATCAGTATTCCTGATGCAGAGAGTATGGAAGGGGGTGGCGCAAAATTTGATAGTGTTAAAAAGATGTGGACTGCTAACTTTTCAACGCGTATTTCTTTTGAAAAGTTCGAGCATACTGGGATATATGTCTACAAGCTTAAAGAGGGTTCCCTCCATGCTGGTACAAAGGCAACGGCTCCATCTAAAGAGTACGTGGTGAGAGTTTTTGTCGTTGACGAAGGCAATGGTCCTGTAATAAAGGGGGTTACGGCTGAGGAATCCGGTCTTAAGAGATCGGAGCTTTCTTTTGTGAACAATATTTTCCCAGAAGCCACTCTTTCTATAAGGCAAGAAGTTTCTGGAGACTTAGCTGATAAAACAAAATCCTTTGAATATGTGGTGATGATTGAAAAACCGGCTTTTAGTGGAGGAAAGTATGCTGAGAGTGCGGTTTTAAGAAAAGGAGCGGCTAGGGAAAGAGTTTCTTATGGTAAAGGCCATGAGTTTAGTGTGAAAGCAGGTGAAGGAGTTACCCTTTATTGCCCAGCAGGGGCACATATGTATGTTCAGAGGAAATGTGAAAAGGATGGATATGTTCTTAAGCGTTCTGCTTACACAGATTTTGTCGGTGGGTATCACGGTGAACGAGTTGGTAAAGATGGTAAGTATGTTTTTTCTTTATTGGGTGATAGTGATGATGGAGCATCACCAAATAAAGTTTTGGTGGCAAGTGGTAATGTAGGCATGACTGTTACCGACGTCGCAACCAACGACGTTCCGCTTACCGGTCTTTTCCTCGATGAAAAATCAGGCGTCATGATGGTTGCCATTGCCCTTGGTTCGCTCGTGGCTCTTGGAGCCGGCGCAGTCGTTTACAAAAAGAGAACGTCTGACCGTTGAAAAAATCCTGTTTGATCATTTTGGTCAAAGCACTGAATTTTTCAGTAAACGCAGTTGTCGCATTGTGTCTCTTGTTGTTGTTTGCCTGCGGATGCTATAAGATTTATGATTCGCATGAGATCTATCAGCGGGCGGATTCCGATTTTGCGACTTACTAGAGTCCAGGGATAAAAGCCAAAAAGAAGATGGTTTCGTTTGATAAGCTGAAAAAACTGAATCTCGATGTCTTTGGGTGGCTGGAAGTCGAAGGAACGAGTATTTCTTATCCCGTTCTCAAATGTTCCGATAATCTGAAGTACGTCAATACCGATGTCAAAGGGAAGTTTTCGCTTGTCGGCGGAATTTTCTTGGATTGCCGCAACAAGACTGATTTTTCGGACAAAAACAATATCATCCATGGACATCACATGGACAAGAACAGGATGTTCGGCGGTTTGGACAGATTCAGAAAAAAGGGCTACTTTAAAAAACACAAGACAGGCTGGCTGTACTATGAAAAAAGCTGGCACAAGATTTCATTTTTTGCTTTTGTTGAAGGTGATGCCTATGATTCGGTTTTATACGGACCGTGGATCGAACGAAATGACGAGTATTTGAGATACGTTAAAGGACATGCCAAGCGTTTCAGAAAAATAAAGATTGGCGAAAATGATCGTTTCGTTACGTTGTCGACTTGCAAAGGGAGAACAACAAACGGCAGGTCTCTTTTGATTGGCAAGATTGAGCCAAAACGTTTCGTGCGCAAAGATAAATCAAAGATGGAGATGGTCGATGAATAAGATTGAAATAAGTTTGCAGGGTTTGTTTGAATCGGATGTTTCGCTGGAAACGGTTGGATTGAAAACCGGCATCAGTTCCGTGCTTTTGGATGAGTACAGACGAGGTCTCAAATCCTGGCGCAAGATGCCGCTTGACGTTGCATTGCGCCTTACTGATTATTGGAATTCCAGGGAAGATGTGCTGTCCAAGTACCAACGGGTTATTTTGATGAACCAGTTGACGCTGATTCAGGCGTTCAGGAAAATGTGCCCGGATGCAAAGTGCGATTATTATGACGATTCAGGTATCGAAAGCGCGCTTGGCGTTTTGGACAGCGGTCTTGAAGGCATGTACGATGACGTTTATGGTCTGTCTGATTCCGTTTCGGAGTCGGTCAGTGGATTTATCATTGACGTCTTATCGATGTACAACGATGTCGGGTGGCGCTACGGAAACCTTTCCGAGATTCAAAAGGAAAATCTGAATCCTTCCTGGATCGTATTTGGCGGTTTCAGCAGGGAATTTGAACGCAGACACTATGAGGCATGCAACAGCATCGTCAATCGCTTGGACATGTTTCCGACCGTATCTTATAAAACGGACGAGGCAGGAAACAGGAATCTGCTTTCTGAAACGGAGATGGTCGGATACTACAGGCGCTTGTTGAGAAATTACGAATGCTGCCTGAAAAACGTTGACGATACTTCAAACGACGTGATTTTCAGCGCTTTGCGCAAGATGTTTGAAAGATAAGTTTTGGTTTGGGCGGGTGGGTTTGAAGACGTGTCTTGCAAACGTTCTTGGATGCTTGAAGACGGTGCGAACTTTAGTTTTTGCAAGGATTATCCCGTCTCTTCGTTATTTCGGTAATGCCAGCGTGTTTGTTGTTATACTCCTAAAAATTTTGATGGTTGTTTTGACGAATGGAGGTGCGGGATGATGTCAAGCGGCAAGAAGAATGGTGTTTTCATGGAATTGATCAGAATTTTGTGTCTTGAGTTCGCTTTTGCCGTCTTGCTTGCATTCATTGTCTGTTTGGTTGGCGGGTTGCTGTTTATGGTTGTTGGTTGATGTTTTAGCTGTTGTCAATCAAGTGTGTCCGGGATGATCAATCGGAAATAAGGGTGGTTTTCGGTTTGTCGTCCCGAAGAAAGGATCGGATAAAAGTCTGGTCCTTTTTTGTATTTTTGGAGCGGGTGATGCATTTGCGCGAAATATGCGTGGATTATTTTGGCTGGGTTGTGCAATCAGAAAATGCGAATCGGTCTGTTCGGGTTCAATCATTAACTTAAAATGTCATTCAAGCAAAAATGTATTATAATCATTGTTAGCATATGGTTGTTATCGGTATGCTAGTTGTGGGATAATGAAATTATCTGATTAATGAAAGAAGAGGAACGTAGTTATGAAGGGAATAATTCTTGCGGGCGGATCAGGTACGCGCCTGTATCCGATCACCAAAGGAATTTCAAAACAGCTGATTCCGGTTTACGACAAGCCGATGATTTATTATCCGCTGTCAACGCTCATGCTGGCCGGAATCAGAGACATTTTGGTGATTTCGACGCCGGAGTATACTCCGTTGTTTGAGAGCCTTTTGGGAGACGGTTCCGATTTTGGAATCAATCTTTCCTATAAGGTTCAGGAACATCCGAACGGTTTGGCTGAAGCGTTTATTTTAGGGAAAGAGTTTATCGGGTCTGATTCTGTCTGCCTGATTTTGGGCGACAACATCTACTACGGAAGCGGCCTTTCAAAGCAGCTCCAGGAAGCAGCCCAAAAAGAGGACGGCGCAACCGTCTTCGGGTATCACGTCAACGATCCGGAAAGATTCGGCGTGGTCGAATTCGATGAAAACATGCATGCCTTGTCGATTGAAGAAAAGCCGGAACATCCGAAGAGCAACTATGCCGTCACCGGCCTTTACTTCTATGACAATGACGTTGTCGAAATCGCGGAAAATCTGAAGCCGTCCGATCGCGGCGAACTTGAAATCACGGACGTCAACAAGGAGTACTTAAGACGCGGCAAGCTTGATGTCAAGCTCATGGGCCGCGGGTACGCATGGCTCGATACCGGGACTCATGATTCGATGCTTGAAGCGGCAGGCTTCATCTCGACCATTCAAAAGCGTCAGAACCTGAAGGTGGCCTGCCTTGAGGAAATTGCGTACCGGATGCACTGGATTTCAAGGGAAAAGCTCATTGAGCTGGCGCAGCCGCTGAAGAAGAACGACTACGGTCAGTATTTGTTGCGTCTGGCAGCTGAAGATTAGAAAATTACAGAGAGGTTTTATTGAAATGAACATTATTGTTACAGGAGGCGCGGGGTTCATCGGCAGCAACTTCGTGTTCCATATGCTTAAGGCACATCCGGATTATCGCATCATCTGCGTTGACAAGCTTACGTATGCGGGCAACCTGTCGACGCTCAAGTCGGTGATGGACAATCCCAACTTCCGTTTCTGCAAGATTGACATCTGCGATCGTGAAGCAATTTACAAACTGTTTGAAGAAGAACATCCCGACATGGTTGTCAACTTTGCGGCCGAATCGCACGTCGATCGTTCGATTGAAAATCCGCAGCTTTTCCTTGAAACTAATATCATGGGGACGTCGGTTTTGATGGATGCCTGCCGCAAATACGGCATCAAGCGCTACCATCAGGTAAGCACGGACGAAGTCTACGGCGACTTGCCGCTTGATCGTCCCGACCTGTTCTTTACGGAAGAAACTCCGATTCATACGAGCTCTCCTTACAGCAGCTCCAAAGCATCGGCCGATCTGTTGGTTTTGGCATACCATCGTACATATGGCCTGCCCGTGACGATTTCGCGCTGCTCAAACAACTACGGTCCGTATCATTTTCCTGAAAAACTGATTCCGTTGATGATCATCAACGCCTTGAACGACAAGCCGCTTCCAGTTTACGGCGAAGGTCTCAACGTTCGCGACTGGCTTTACGTTGAAGATCACTGTCGTGCGATCGATCTGATCATCCACAAAGGACGCATCGGAGAAGTGTACAACGTCGGCGGCCATAACGAAATGAGAAACATCGACATCGTCAAGATCATCTGCGAACAGCTCGGCAAGCCTGAAAGTCTGATCACGCATGTTGCCGATCGCAAGGGACACGACCGCCGCTATGCGATCGACCCGACGAAGATTCATGACGAGCTCGGATGGGAACCTGAAACGATGTTTGCGGACGGCATCAAGAAGACGATCCAATGGTACCTTGACAACAAGGACTGGTGGGAAGACATCGTTTCCGGCGAATATCAGAACTATTATAAGAAAATGTACGAAAATCGCTGATTTGTTTGTGAGGGAAAGGCATGAAAATTTTTGTAACGGGCGTGTCCGGACAGCTCGGACACGATGTAATGAACGAACTCAATAAACGCGGATACGAAGGCGTCGGGTCAGATATCGCGCCTGAATATGCCGGAGCTTCCGACGGAACGTTCGTCACGAGCGCTCCCTATGTTTCGATGGACATTACGGACAAGGAGGTCGTCGAAAAGACAATCACGGATCTGAATCCTGACGTCGTGGTTCACTGTGCCGCATGGACGGCCGTCGACATGGCAGAAGATGACGACAAGGTCGAGCTCGTGCGTCAGGTCAACGCAAAGGGAACCGAAAACATCGCTCTGGTCTGCAAGAAGCTTGACTGTAAGATGGTCTACATCTCAACGGACTACGTCTTCGACGGACAGGGCACGAAGCCATGGGAACCGGACTGCAAGGACTACAAGCCGCTGAACGTCTATGGTCAGACCAAGCTCGAAGGCGAGCTTGCGGTAAGCCAGAATCTGGACAAGTACTTCATCGTGCGCATTGCCTGGGTCTTCGGCGTCAACGGCAAGAACTTCATCAAGACGATGCTGAACGTTGGCAAGGCGCATGATACGCTGAAGGTCGTGTCCGATCAGATCGGAACTCCGACCTACACATATGATCTTGCGCGCCTTTTGGTCGACATGATCGAAACGGACAAGTACGGCTATTATCACGCAACGAACGAAGGCGGCTATATTTCATGGTATGATTTTGCGTGCGAAATCTTCAAGCAGGCCGGCTATAAGACGAAGGTCATCCCCGTGACGACCGAAGAGTACGGCCTTTCAAAAGCCGCTCGTCCGTTCAACAGCCGCTTGGACAAGAGCAAGCTCAAAGAAAACGGCTTTGAACTGCTGCCGACTTGGCAGGACGCGCTGTCGCGGTATTTAAAGGAAATCGAATACTAAAGAGGTAATTCAAATGGGACAAATCAATGTTGAAAAAAACGTCGGCGGAATCGAAGGTCTTTGCGTCATCACGCCGGCAGTCCACGGTGACGATCGCGGATACTTTATGGAAACGTACAATGAAAACGACATGAAGGAAGCAGGCATCGACGTGAAGTTCGTGCAAGACAACCAGTCGATGTCGACCAAAGGTGTGCTGAGAGGACTGCATTTCCAAAAGCACTTCCCGCAATGCAAGCTCGTGCGAGCCGTTCGCGGAACGGTGTTTGATGCGGTCGTCGATCTTCGTCAGGATTCGAAGACGTACGGCAAGTGGTACGGCGTGACGCTTTCAGCTGAAAACAAGAAGCAGTTCTTGATTCCCGAAGGCTTTGCGCATGGTTTCCTCGTTTTGAGCGATGAAGCGGAATTCTGTTACAAGGTCAACGACTTCTGGCATCCAAACGATGAAGGCGGCATGGCCTGGAACGATCCCGAAATCGGGATAGAGTGGCCGGAACTTGTCGGTGAGTACAAAGGTACTCCGTCCGCTGAAGGCTACACGCTTGAAGACGGCACGAAGATCACTCTGTCCGACAAAGATCAGAAGTGGCTCGGATTCAAGGACACGTTCAAGTTTTAACATGAATCAGCGAGGGTCAGGCATTTTGCTTGTAGTGAAGAGAGTATTTTTAAATATATATTCAGTTACATCATCACTGGGAAAAAGCAAGAAATTCCATGCCCTGAATACCAGGATACTTATAGATTAAGTTTTCAAGTTTTGATAGTACGTCTTGATGAAGGATAATTACTTGACGTCTTGGTAACTTCTTATTCATGAGTGATTATCAGTTTAGAATAGCCAGAATATTTAAATTTTATCGTCATATTAAAATACCCTACAAGAATACAGTGAATTTTTTCATCTGTATTATTATAGGGTATTTTAATTATAACAATGTAATAATGGATATGGTTTTTGATTTTAACATCTCGAGTTTCAATAAACTATTTTATCCAACTCATCGTCACTAATAGGACCAATACCAGAGTAAAAATCATTGGTCAATTTTGAATGATATTCTGATAAAAATTGGTAATTTGATATAGTTTTATTGACTACCTCTTTGTATATACCATGGTCTTCCTTGCTTTTATAATAGCGAATGATTTCTTTTTTCGGTATTTTTTTACCATTAAAATAGTTTTCTTCTTGATAATGTTCCAAAATAATTCTTGAAAAATACTGATCAGCACTGAAAAGGTAGTGCTTTCTGACAAATTCTTTTGGTACTAGCAACAATTCTTTTCCCTCAAACAAAAAAGCTGGTCTGGTTATTAATTTCCAATTGCTTTCCTCTTTGTCCCATGACCAAAATGTGGCAGTACCATTGCTGATGATATCGTATTTATCTAACTGTTGCATGGTAAATTCATTTAGTTTATCATGTAGTACGTTTGTCAATAAGTCGGATAATCCATCTTCTGCAAATCCAGGGAGAAAAATGCATAAGTCTGCAGGTTTACTGATAGTTGGTATTTTATGGATGAGTTCTTCCAAGGGTTGAAAGGCATCCTTCAAGCCTTCTGCTGTGTTTCCTTTACCATTCTTGCCATTACCATACCCTAACTTAGTAGCATTTGGCTCGTGTGCGTGTGATAATATTGTTATTTTTTTATCGCGATCATCATTCTTGTAAGCATTGTAGAATGCACCGGAAAATGAACTTATTATCGAATGTGATTCCTTGCCCAAATTACTTTTTGATTTTTCAATCAATATTGGATCTACAAAAAGAGGAACATCATCATCGAGTTTTGCATCAACGAAGTCAAAATTATTACTTCCCTTTGTTTTAAGTTTTAAAATTTCGGATATGTTCATATCAAATCCTCCTTGTAATATATGCTTGAGAATGCTATACTACAAGATGTATGCATATAGTAAATAGCTTTTGTGGTATAGCATACTGCTACTTCTACCCTAACCAACCTGTCAATGCTGTTAGGGTATTTTTTATACAATTTTTTAATCATTCTTGTTGTCTCTTTGCTTATTACTGTCATTGTCAGTTACACAAATATAGACTATTTGTTCTTTTGCATCATATTTTGCAATGTATCGTTTTGCTGAGGAAAAGTCAATTCCTGTCAAAAATGATAAATGATTTATAAAATCCTTGCAGCCAACTCTAACCCATCCGTTTTTCATCCTTCCGTAGAATTTGTAGGCTTTTCCCTTTTCATTACCATCATACCTTTTGACTCCGATAACCTCATTATTCTTATCGAAACCGATAATAACTTCATCAGGATTACCAAGAAGTGATACAGTTGGTGAATTGAAGGAAAGAGATTTTTCGCTGATTGTCACATAAGGTGCACCGGCTGACACGTAATTCCAGTCAAAGTTAAAGTTCATGCTATTAACACCTCCTACGAAAAACAATTCTACATCATAAAGCGAAAAAATGCAACTAGTCGCGCCACAAATGCGACATGTATAACTCTAAAAAAGTTAAAAACTTGCTGTATCAAGCTTTTATATTGGTAGTTTAATGACTTTTCTACGGGGAAACAAGTTCAGCCATCAACTTTAATTGGTTTGAAAATAACATACTATATCTCGTGTCGTATCTGTACATATGCATTCTATTACGATCGATGGACATCTCCAAATAAACATAAGCGTTTGCGTTTTGGTACAAAAGCAACAACTGAATATCATCCGCTTGCACCACTTTGCTGTGCATCATTAACTATACGTTATAGATTTAATTGATGTATTTAACGATATGCAGTTAATATTTCTATAAGATTCTTATTTCCCGCTGATTTTGACGTAGAAAATCTATCGATTGAATCACAAAAGAACGTATGGATCGTTTTTTTGGTGATGGTAAAAATCGCTTTGGGTTTCGCTGAGAATTTATTTTTTACCCAAACTTGTTAATTAGCTTATGAGTTTAAAATATTTTTTCAATCGTATTTGTCGATTGTTCAAATATATTACAATTATCGCGGGGGATGCATCTATGTTTTTTCATGTATCTAATTTAACGTTGAATTTTCAGTTTTATGGATTGCTTTGTTTCATCAGAATATTGATACAATGTATTTTCAGATGTATTGCAGAAATATAAATCATACTTTTATATTCATTGGTTATTGAAATTTCTTGCGATTAGTTTTTTTCATGTTTAATGGCATTGGACTTCGAGAAGTTGTGTTTTTGAATTGAGTGTATTATCATAAAAAACGTTATTAATGCTTAATACAATCAAATAGGAGATTTTATATGAACTCTAAAATCATTAAGGATTTTTATAAGAACATAGCTGTTGCCATAAGCTTTTTTCTTATTTCAGTCATTTATGTGGAAATATTCTTGAAAAGAGGAATTATAATTCCTGGTGACGATCGTGGATTTAATATTGAACGACTGGAAGAAGCGTATATGAACTTCAAGTCCGGACATTTATTTTCAGCAATATCAACGTTCAGCGCATCTCGAATAGGTCAGGCAATAGGTACTTACTATCCTTCAGGTAACCTCATTATCTATGCAATTATAAGGACTATAATTCACAAGCCACTGACATCTTATTATATATACAATGGTTGGTAAATTCCTGGGTCTTGCTATAGCGTATATTAGCTGCAAATATGTCCTGAACAGAAGGGATACGGCATATGTATTTTCCATATTATATTCTTTAGCACCATATATCATGTCTAATGATTATGTTAGATTTGATATAGGTGAAAGTTGGGCGGCCATATTTTTCCCTATGATTTTTGCTGGCATGTATCTGGTTATGTTCAGTATGGAAAGGAAGAAGTTAAGAGGGGCATTGATGCTTACACTTGGACTTGCCTTTGTAACATATAGTCATGTTCTATCAGCGGTGATGTCTATTTTAATTCTGCTCTTACTATATTTATTTACGTTGAAGTTTCAGAAAGACAAAATCGAAAATATCAAGCTATTGGTTATCAGTGCTGTTCTATATTTTATATCAGTAGCAGGGTTCATAGTTCCCTTTGTCAAATCTATGTTGTCAAACAACATTAATACACCTGGCATAGACTCTTTCGGTACCACAGGTATGCTTGACATGAGCGGCCTGGTTAATGAATCAATCAAAAATTCTTTGAGTTTTAACAAACCGAATATAGGTATAATACTTATAATTATTGTGTTTGTAGGGATGAGTTCTGTTTTCAGTGGCAAAATTTTTGATAAGTTCATTTACACTTGTGGAATTGTATTGTTGATTTGTTCAACTTCGATAATTCCATGGAATCTTTTAGCCAAGACACCGATTGAGATTATTCAGTATCCGTGGCGATTGCTTAGCTTTTCGATACTTTTTCTTTCATTATATGCCGCAATAATAATATGCAACAATAGGGCAAAGTCACTTAAGTTCTTGGTTGTGGCATGCTCAGTGCTTTTTAGTATGTCAACATTGATTCAATGCAGAAATTATGGAGATAGTATATCCAATTACGATGCTGCTGGTCCATTGGGACATTTAAAGATAGACAGTTCAAATTATAGCAATGCTGTTTCCATTAACAGGGATATCAATCTTTCAGCAACACACAGGGATTATCTTCCTGAAAACAGTTTGGGAAAATCAGCAGATATGTTTATTCACAATGCATATGTTAACGATAAGAAATACTTCATTAGCAGGAATAAGATAATTTCGGGATATCAATCTGAGACATTTAAGTTGGAGAAAATAACACGTAAAAGGGCTGAGGTAGTCATTCCTTTTGTTATTTATAATGAAAAAGACTATAAGGTGACAATAAATGGTTCGCGTATTAAGTTTAAGAAAGATAATAGTTCTAGACTGAGCTTTCAGAAACCTGCCGACATCAGTAATATGAAAATTAAAATAGAATATATAACTCCAAAGTACGTTAAGATTATTAGAGCGGTGTCCTTGGGGGTAATATTGCTTTTATGTATTGGATTCATATTCAATGAATTTTCAATAATCAAAGGGTATTCTGTAAAATATGATTAATTGAGGGATGTATTTTGTTAAGGAAATTTGATAAGAACTTATTAATATGTGTCTTTTGTTCTTTGCTTATGGCAAGTGTATCATTTGGATACTTCATATATAAAGGGAACGGGGCATTTACACTCGTATCCGATTTTAATGCTCAAGAATTAACGTTTGCGGCTGCGGTAAGACATGCATTGACATTTCGCCCATTGGGCCAATGGATTTGGAATTTGGATCTAGGTTCATCTCTAATCAATGGTTTTAGTTTCTACAACATTGGAAGTTTGTTTTTTTGGATAAGTATGCTCTTCACAAAAATAAGTTTTCCTTATCTGGCAGGTTATTTATATATTCTAAAATACGTTGTGGCTAGCATAACGGCATACTATTATATCAAGATTTTTGTCAAGGATTCAAAATATGCCGTTATAGGTGCGTTGCTGTATTCATTTTCGGGCTTTCAAACAACGAATCTGATTTTTCATTTTCATGATGTTGTTGCTTTTTTTCCGATGATGCTTTTGGGGCTAGAACTAGTTATTAAAGATAAAAATATACTCCTGTATTTATTTTTGCGATATTTCTAAACTGCATCACAAATTACTTCTTCTTTATTCAGGAAGTTATTTTTGTTGTATTGTATTTCGTTGTTCGTGAATGGAGTGATATTGGCAAGAATGCCTTTTTCAAGAGAACGTTGAGATGTATTTTCAGTGGTGTACTTGGAGTAGGTATGGCCTCTATAATCTTTGTTCCAAGTATTATATATATAATGGGAAATCCTAGAAGTGAATCTGCATTATACCTTCAGAATTTGGCCTATGATGCGCGTAATCTTTTATTTATCATAAAGGGAATGATTATGCCCGGAGATGTGATGAAAGATCAAAGTATATTATTCAGTGCCAATTTTAATTCCACATCCTGCTATCTTCCAGTATTTGGTGCGGCTTTTTCGATTATGTATATTTTTAAGAACAAGGGATGGTTACGTAATTTATTATTGGCATTGTTCGTGATATCTTTCTTTCCAATCTTGCAAGCCACATTTATTTTGTATAAGGGAGAATTTATCTATCAGAGATGGTGGTTCATGTTTATACTCCTTATGTCATTGTCGACATCCTTGGTAATTGAAAAACATGATGATTATCCAATTTTTAAGTTCGTATCGATGTATGCTGTTTTTGTGGCGATATTCTACATTGCCATAAGTTTTTTGAAATATGACTCTCAGGCTTCACAAGTAATTTTTCACGCTAAAAGATTCTTGCTTTTTACAATGATTGTTATTTCTGGTTTGGTTATAATTGTCCTTTTGAATTATTTCAAACGCTTTGATTTTGTACCATTATTGATATTGACAATGGTATACGGGTCACTTACAACTTTTCTCGGAATAAGTCTTTATCGAAACAATACCGACACAAATGCTTATATGACAAAGTACAAGGTAGCGGAAAAATTTGATGTCATAAATGAACAATACAGATATAATTCAGGGAATAACATAAGTACTCTTACTGGTCAGGCTGCAGGAACAGGGGTATTCAGTTCTACAGTTGAAAATACTTCCAAAGAATTTGATAAAATTTTTAATGATTACGATTCAGTCAATACGCGTCTGTCAGTTTTGCATAATGACTATACTAATGATTTTATGACGTTCGGGCCATCAAGTACTGATGCCAGAGTATTGTTGTTAGGCGGAAAATATATTGTTACTCAGGATAGGAAAAGTTCACATATAATAAGACACTATGTTGAAAATGGTCAGAACTATTACATTAAAGAAGTTCCTGCATGCCCGATTGGCTTTGCTTTGAACAAATATATAACAAAGAAGGAGTTAATGAAGATACCACTGGAAAATAGAGCGTTGACTATGATGAATGCTGTTGTTATTGACAGTAACATTAAGTCGGAGGTAAATGATACAGTGAGTTTATATAGAGGTAAAGTATATGCTAAGCGAAAAGGCAAGTATATAGCAAATGCTAACAAGTTGAGAGTTCGAAATTTCAAACGTGATAATACAGGATTTTCATGCAGTACAAATTATGAAAACAAAAAAATAGTATGGTTTTCAGTTCCGTATGATTCTGGATGGAAAGCGACAATTGATGGAAAGAATGCTGAGATAATAAAGTCCGCTGGAATGATGGCAGTTAAGGTTCCGAAAGGTAATCACAAGCTAATATTCAAGTATTGTACGCCTTATTTCAAAATAGGTATGGTACTGTCCATAGTTTCATTCATCGTTTTCATATTGTATAGTGTGGTTTCAGTTGTCAGAACCCGTAAAAGTTAAGTGTCCGAAAAGGTAATCTCTCGCATTAGAACAACTGCGAGAGATTATTTTATATCGTTTGCAATACGTAACGATTGGCGAACATCAATATGAAATTTAAAGCCATATTTAGGTATTTAATGTATAATGTATCTAGTAAACTCTTATTTTGACATAAATACAATTATTGCACATGGAGGACCGTTATGAAGACACTATCAATCATCATCCCCTGCTACTATGAAGAGGACAGTCTTCCTCTGTTCTACCAGGCAGCAGAGGAAGTCAACAAAAAGCTGAAAAACATCAGGTTTGAATACTGGTTCATCAACGACGGATCTACAGACGGCACCCTGCCGGAAATGAGAAAACTGAATGAGCTTGATCCCGAGAACGTGCACTATGTATCGTTTTCCCGCAACTTCGGAAAGGAGGCCGCCCTGTACTGCGGTCTTCAGCATGCAACGGGAGATTATGTGACCGTGATGGACGCTGACCTGCAGGATCCGCCGGAGATGCTTCCCGAAATGATTGACATCATTGAAAATGAAGACTATGACTGCGTCGGCACACGCAGGACAACGCGTGAAGGCGAACCACCGGTAAGGTCGTTTTTTGCCCGTATGTTCTACAGAATAATCAACAAGATTTCCGATACGGAAATCGTCGACGGCGCCCGCGACTTCCGCGTTATGACAAGGCAAATGGTTGATGCCATTCTTCAAATGAGCGAATACAACCGTTTCTCGAAGGGAATCTTCAGTTGGGTAGGTTTTAGGACGAAGTATCTCGAGTACAAGAACCGCGAGCGCGTGGCCGGCAAGACGAGCTGGAACTTCTGGAGCCTGTTCAGGTACTCCATTGACGGGATTGTCAACTTCTCACAGTTTCCGCTTGACATAGCGTCGTTTGTCGGTTTTATCTCCGCCTTCCTGTCAGGTTGCGGAATCCTGTTCATCATCATCCGCTACATCTTTCATGGAGGCGACCCGACAAGCGGCTGGGCATCAATGGTCTGCATCCTGCTCTTCGTAGGCGGCATCCAACTCTTCTGCCTGGGAATCGTCGGCAAGTACATCGGAAAGATCTTCACCGAAGTCAAGCACAGACCAATCTACATCATAAAGGAAAAGAAATAATGAATAAATTCAAGAACTTCTTCGATGTGACCATGATCAAGTTCATTCTGGTCGGCATCGTCAACACGGCGGTCGGAATGGGAACCATGTTCATCTGCTACAATCTGTTCCATTTGAGCTACTGGATATCCTCCGCCTCAAACTACGTGGTTGGAAGCATCGTCAGCTACTTTTTAAACAAGTACTTTACTTTCCAAAACAAGTCCAAGAGCATGAAGACCGTCATCAAATTCGTCATCAACATCACGGTCTGCTATCTTGTTGCGTATGGTGTTGCAAAACCATTGGCTATTTGGGCATTCAGTTCATTTGACAAGGGCATCCAGGACAATATCGCAATGCTTGCAGGATCGGTATTCTTCGTTGGCCTGAACTACATCGGACAACGTTTCTGGGCATTTAAAGAAGAATAATTCCCAAATTGCAATATTGGAACACATTCCCTCTTTGCGGTATAATATACACATAGAAAACGATTTTAAGGGGGACCATTTCGAATGGCGAAAATCAAGATTGTCACCGACTCCTCAGCTCAGTTGACACCAGAGGAAATTGAAGAATACGATATCCACGTTATTCCGTTGTCAGTCGAAATCAACGGGGAAAACCACGTTGACGGCGAAACGATCACAAGACAGGAACTCGTCGATGAACTGCGCAAGGGCAACATTCCAAAGACCAGTCAACCGCCAATGGGACGTTTTTTGGAAACATTTGAACAACTTGGAGCTGATGGCAGCGAGATTTTGGCAATCATGATGTCTGACGTTTTGAGCGGTACATACCAAACCGCATGTTCTGCCGCTGAAATGGTAAAATGCAGCGTCACCGTCATCAACAGCAAAGAAACTGATCGTGCGCTTTCTTTCCAGGTCTTAGCAGCCGCAAAAGACGTTAAGGAAGGAAAAAGCATCGATGAAATCAAAGCACACTGTTTAGATATTCATAAGCGCACGACGACGGACGTTTTGATCGACAACATGGACTGTTTGGTTGCCGGCGGTCGCGTCAGCAAACTGGCAGGTGCTTTGACCAAATTGATCAACCTGAAGATCATCGTTCGTCTGCGCGAAAACAGCCTTGACGTTGTCTACAAGGGACGCAGTCGCAAAGCATTCCTGAAATATTGCCAAGAATTGAGCAAGTTCCATCAAGACAACCACATTCAGGAACTGTCGCTTTCAAACGTCGGAACCGATGAAGACTTCCTTGAACGAATCAAAGAAGCCATGTTGCCGGAAGGAAGCAAGGATGCCCCATATATTGCGCGTTTGACAAGTCCGATCATCATGACGCATACCGGTTTGAATGCCGTTGGCGTAATCACGCTGACGGAAAAGGAAGAACCGGAGGAAAACAGATAACAAAAACAGAGGCTATCCTGTCCAACAAGGACTAGTTAGCTTCTGTTTTATTTTCTATTTCAAAAATTCCTTAGTATAGTCGTCTTCCTGAATCGTAAATCTAGGATGTTTCTTAACCTCAGTGAATATCTTTCCGACATATTCGCCAATCATGCTCAAACAAATCAATTGAATGCCGCCAAGCACCCAAATTGACGTAATAAGCGAAGTCCACCCGCTGACGACGTTTCCGTTGATTTTTTGAACAATTGAATAAATAAATAACCCGATTCCGATTAAAATGACCAGTAAACCAAAATTCATAATCAATTTAATCGGCACGGTCGAAAATGACGTAATGCCATCCAGCGCAAATTTAATCATCTTCTTTAACGGATACTTTGATTCACCGGCAAAACGTTCTTTTCTCGCATAATAAACCTTGTCTGAAGGATAGCCGACAAGCGGCACCATACCCCTTAAAAACAGATTTCTTTCATCAAAGCGCAGTAATCCTTCGGTTGCTCGCTTGCTGAGCAATCGGTAATCAGCTGAATTAGGCACCATGTCGACGCCTAATTTGCTCATCAAAGAATAAAATGCCATCGCCGTCTTGCGCTTGAAAGCCGTATCAGTATCACGATTATTTCTTACCCCGTAAACAACGTCTATTCCTTCATGATACTTTTTGACCATCTCCGGAATGGCATTGACATCATCCTGCAAATCAGCATCAATTGTAATCGTCATGTCAGAATAGTCAACGGCCGTTGTCAATCCCGCCAAAAGCGCATTTTGATGTCCATAGTTGCGACTGAATCTGATTCCGGTCACATATTCAAACTGTTTTTCAAACTTCTTGATCAATTTCCACGTCTTGTCTTTGCTGCCATCATCGACAAACAACAGCTTGTTCTTCAGAAATCATAGACCCAAGAACAGCACCAAGTTCTTTAACGGTCTCCGGCAATACTTCCTCCAAGGAACAATAATCGTCAACATATTGTCTTTGCTCATGAAAATACTCTTCTCTGTCATGAAACGTGTCAACTTTAATTATAAATCAACAAAGCAAGAAATTGTATCGATAATTATCCTGATAACCTGTTTATAGACATGTCTGATACAATATTCTAATTTATTTAGCATTATTCAACAAATCTGCAATTTCTTCACATCATTAAAATAATTAAACGGAAAAACTGAACTGTTTGTCATAATTTTTGAAACATCAAAGCCATAAGTTTTATGTATATTTTAAGCATAGAGAAAGGCGAGGTGCAATGGATATGAAACACGTTACAAAATTCCAAAAATCAATTTTTGTTTCACTGGCTGTTTTAGGATTTGTCGGCGGAATGCAAACGTCCGACATTATTAATAGCGGTGACGGATCAGCAATTCCAACGATTAAAGCAGCATCCGTGCGCCGAGGCCAACAAAGAATCAACGGTCACTGGTATCTGTTTGATAACAACGGACATTACAAGACGGGATTCCAATGGATTCCCGAACAACATAAAACAGTCTACTATGCCCGTAACGGACAAATGCAATACGGTCAACAAAGAATCAACGGTCACTGGTATCTCTTTGATAATTGTGCCGGGGCTATGAAGACTGGTTTCCAGTGGATTGCTAATCAACATAAGACCGTTTACTATGCCCGTAACGGACAAATGCAATACGGTCAACAAAGAATCAACGGTCACTGGTATCTCTTTGATAATTGTGCCGGGGCTATGAAGACTGGTTTCCAGTGGATTGCTAATCAACATAAGACCGTTTACTATGCGGGAAACGGACAAATGCAATACGGCCAACAAAGAATCAATGGTCATTGGTATCTCTTTGATAATTGTAATGGTGCTATGAAGACTGGTTTCCAGTGGATTGCTAATCAACGTAAGACCGTTTACTATGCGGGCAATGGCCAAATGCAGTACGGCCAGCAAAGAATCAACGGAAAGTGGTATCTCTTTGATAATTGTAATGGGGCTATGAAGACCGGTCTTCAGTATATCGCAAATCAGCGCAAGACAGTCTACTATGCGGGCAACGGTCAGATGCAATACGGATATCAAACGGTAAACGGCCATCATTACTATTTCAACACATCCACTGGTGCATTGGAGCCGCTTCCGTCAACCGGAAGTTCCAGGACATACACTCCAAGCAACCAGTCAACGTTTTCATTGAACGGTCATAGTTATGCCGTAAAATCGTTCAGCGGAACTGGAACTGTACCTGCTGACAATTACGTCTACGCTTGGACATCGCTCAGAAACTACTACTTATTTGAATATTACGGCAATGCACACAAAGAACTTGCATCTCTTCATGTTGGCAGTCCCGTCGTAATCAACGGTCAAACCCTTCATGTAAGAGAGATCATCACAAACGTTTCAAATGACGGCAACGCATATGATCTCGTTGCAAGAAAGATGCAGCAGTACAAAGCCGGTTGGCAAACGTGCGAATATGCAGCATACGGTTCAACGTTGCGGCTTTGGTTCGCAAATTAACTGATTATGAACAAAAAAAGAATCCCTCTGAGAAAGGGATTCTTTTTTTATCTGTCCACATGAACGCCTTCACGTTCAATTTGCAAAATGCGATACTCGTCTTTCAATCCGGCTTTTTTGCCCAAATCAATATATTCTTCAACCTTGTCATGCGGCAAAAAGCTCATGACAGTTGGGCCGGCACCGCTGAGGTACGTGGCCATCGCACCTGTTCTGTGTCCGATTTCTCTTAAAATCGGAAGATGCGGGACGAGCTTTTCACGATAAGTTTCGTGATAACGATCGCTTTCAATCATTTTGCCCGCAGTCTTCATGTCGCCGGCAACGAGTGCCGCGACCAAAACGTTGCCGATGCTTCCCGCCGCAACGGCTTCAGAAAACGGAAATTTTGCCGGCAAGACGTTGCGTGCGTCAGCCGTGGCCAAATCGTATGCAGGAATATACGCAACCATCGTCAAATCAGGAAATTTGAGCTTGATGCTTGAAACATCGCCGTCGACCATCGTTGAAACGACGAAATCACCGTATAATGCCGGAGCTACGTTGTCCGGATGTCCTTCCAGTTCAGCCGCTTTTTGAAGAATCTGCTCATTTGTCAAATGCATCTTTCCGACCTCGTTTGCCATGACGACGCCTGCGATCAGCGCCGATGAACTGCTTCCCAGTCCGTGTGCCAACGGAATCTCGGACGTTACCTTAATATGCTGCGGTTCCAGCTCAGGATTCGTCTTGAGCGCCGTTGCGACAATCATATTGCGTTCGTCGCTTGGAATCGCATATCCCATCTTGTGGTCGACCTTCCACTTCGGCGCTTTGCCATAAACGGTGACCGTGAGGTATGATGAAACAGCAATGCCAAGCGAGTCAAAGCCTGGTCCAAGATTGGCGCTGGTTGCCGGAACCCTTATTTTAAGTGTCATGAATAACCTCCGCTACTTTTCCGTAAGAACTTTATAAGCCGCAAGCACGGAAATTTCTTCGAGTTCATTGAGTTTTTCGACAATATGATTCAGTTGTGATTCGGACATTTCATGAGTCACCATTGAAACGCGCGCAAAACGATCATTCATTTGCGTTTGCGTAATCAAACGGAAACTTGCGTCATATTCAGTCATGATTTCGGTCAGCTTGAGCATCTGTCCTGGCTTGTCAAGCACTTGCAATGACAGGTAGTATGGATAAACGACTTCAGAATCATCCGCAAGTTCAAGCTCATTCGTGTAATCGTTAAAACTAAAGCCCGTCGTTCCCATAACGATATTTTTCGTTACAGAAGTAATATCGCTCAAAACGCTGTTCGCTGTTGGCAATTCGCCTGCGCCCGGGCCGTAGAACATCGTTTCGCCAACAGCAGATCCTGTCACAACGACAGCGTTGTTTTCGTTTTGAATGGCAGCAAGCGGCTGCGTTTGCGGTACAAGCACCGGTCCGACGGAAACATCGATGTGCCCGTTGACAAGTTTGGCAATTCCAAGAAGCTTGATCACGTATCCCAAGCGCTTTGCTTCCGCAATATCGGCCTTCTGAATTCCGCGGATGCCTTTAACCTTAACCTGATCCATCGTAACGTCTTTGCCGAATGCAAACTGCGTCAAAATGATCATCTTGTAGGCGGCATCAATCCCGTCAACGTCGTTTGTCGGATCGGCTTCAGCAAAGCCAAGCTCTTGTGCTGATTCAAGCGCATCTTCATATGAAGCACCGTTTTTGTTCATCTGTGTCATGATATAGTTCGTCGTCCCGTTGACGATTCCGCGAACTTCGATAATTCGATCGGCAGCAAAAGAATTGACGATTGTGCGCAAAATCGGGATGCCGCCGGCAACGCTGGCTTCATAGCAAAGATCGCAGCCATGTTCTTTCGCAAGGCTAATCAGTTCAGGACCGTGCGTTGCGATAAGATCCTTGTTTGCCGTAATGACGTGCTTGCCGGCTTTCAAAGCCCTTTCAATATACTCTTTTGCGATATTGACCGTCCCCATAACCTCGACAACCATTTGAATCTCGTCATCACAAAGAACATCGTCCGCATTGTCCGTCAGATTGATGCCTGTCAAATCAACGGAACGCTTCTTTTTGAGATTGTGCACGACGACTGTCTTGACTTCGAGCCTTCTGCCTGTAATGTTGGAAATTTTTTCAGCATGATCGCGCAAGATGCGAATCACGCCGCTGCCAACGGTTCCGAGACCCAAAATGCCAATTTTGATTGTTTCCATGTAATGCTACCCCCACTTGGTTTATTTGTTACTATTCTAACATAAGGAGACATTAAAAACCTACGTATTCTATAAATTTGTTGCCGAAAAGCACTATGATGATTATAATTTACTTAAAGCAATGCGAACATTATCAGTTTTATCAGCATTAATCTTCGAAATTTGAAATTTTTGAAAGGGGTATTTCACATGCAAACTCTCTATCGCAGCACGCGCGATCCAAAAGGTCAAACGATTACTGCCTCACAAGCCGTCCTTCAAGGCCTCAGTCCTGATGGCGGCTTGTACGTTCCAACGTCAATTCCTGAAATCGACCTTGATTTAAACGAATTAAAAGACCTGTCGTACCAGGATTTGGCATACAAGATTCTGCGTCCGCTTTTTTCCGACTACACTGATGAGGAACTGCGCTCATGCATCGACAAAGCATATGGAGATCAATGGGATACCCAAGAAATAGCACCGATCGACTATCATGCGGACAACGCCTACCTTGAGCTTTTCCATGGTCCGACGATTGCTTTCAAGGACGTTGCTTTGCAGCTTCTTCCGCATTTAATGACCGTTGCGGCCAAAAAGAACGGTTCAGACAAGGATATCGTCATTTTGACTGCAACGTCAGGCGATACCGGCAAAGCTGCCATGGCTGGATTTGCCGACGTTCCGCACACGCAAATCATCGTCTTTTATCCAAAAGACGGCGTCAGTGCCATTCAAGAAAAGCAGATGCTGACGCAAACAGGAAAAAATACGCATGTCGTCGGAATTACCGGCAATTTTGACGTTGCTCAAACAAACGTCAAAAAACTTTTCAATGACAAAGAACTCGCTGAAACGATTGCCAAGGCAGGTTATCAATTCTCTTCTGCCAACTCGATCAACATCGGACGACTCTTCCCGCAGATCGTGTACTATTTCTATGCTTACGGAAAACTCGTCAAAGATGGCAGGATCTCAGTCGGAGACAAGATCAATTTCAGCGTTCCGACTGGCAACTTCGGCGACATCCTCGCAGGATGGTTCGCAAAGAAGCTCGGTCTTCCCGTCAACAAGCTCATCTGTGCTTCAAACAAGAACAACATCTTGACCGATTTCTTCAATGAAGGCACGTATGACAAGAATCGGCCGTTCTACGTCACGAGCTCTCCTTCCATGGACATTCTCGTTTCAAGCAACCTTGAACGTTTGTTGTTCTATGTTTCGGGCGAAGATGCCAATAAGACGGCCGAATTGATGAATCAGCTGTCGATTTCAGGAAAATACACGATTGATTCCGATATGCGCGCAAAACTTGCCGATTTTGCAGCTGATTTTGCAACTGAAGATGAAACGGCTGATGAAATTTCGCGCGTCTTTTCTGCAGACAAGACGGCAATCGATCCGCATACGGCCGTTGCATCCAAAGCTGCTGAAAGCTATAAGGCAAATACGGGCGATGACAGCCCGCTTGTCGTTGTTTCAACGGCAAGCCCGTACAAATTCCCGCAAGCAGTTTTAAATGCCTTAGATGCCAAGGGAAAAGACGAAGAAGGTCTCGAGGCAGTCAAGTACCTTCAGGAAAAGATCAACGTCAAACTGCCTGAAACAGTCCAGCGTTTGTTCGATGCACCGACTTTGCATGATACGGTCGTTTCACCGGATGAAATGAAGGACACGGTTATAGAAATTTTGAAATAGCAATCTAATTGTGATATGCTCAAAATAGTTATTTTCATAACGTAATATAATATCAATCGCCTCACCAAAATGTTTTTTGGTGAGGCGATTGATATGTATTGATTGAGGGAAGATAGAATGAACTTCATTAAGAAATTATTCAAAAATAAATACTTGCAAGACGTCATGATCATATTTTCATTTGCCATGATAACTATATTCATGACATATCCAAAAATTAAAACGGGAAATATCGAAGTTTATAGCGACTGGTCTTTTCATGGACTGCGTGCTGAACAAATTTTTCTTAATCTGAAAAGAGGAAATTTTTTGACCTTTATCGCTACTGATGCTTTTCAGCATACCGGAGTAGGGAATTTTTTGTTTTATCCGACTGTCTTCTTGTACCCTTGGGCTGTTTTAAGACTTTTTTTTAAACCAGTGACCGCTTTTTATTGTTGGTACGGTTTAATAATGCTAGCGACGTTTATAATCGCATACTTTAGCATGAAAGCTTTCAGCAAACGCTGGATTGCAGCAATGGTTTTTTCTCTCTCATATACTTTAGGATCGTATCATTTATACTTGTCCACTGCCGTTTTTGGAGAATTTATTGCTGCTTCTTTTTTACCGCTTGCCTTTTGGGCCTTTTATGAAGTGCTATTCAGAGACGACTCAAAATGGCCTTGGCTCGGCATCGGCATGTCATTAATAATTTACAGTCATATTCTGAGCGTTTTTATAACCTCGGAAATCATGTTCGTAATTTTTGTCCTAAAGCTTATTTTTGACAAAATAAGCAAAAAACGTTTTCTCGCATTAATCAAAGCTGCAGGATTGTCCTTCATGCTGACTTTATTTATAATTGTTCCTTACCTGACAGATTTTATCGGAAAAAACGTAACGTCTGCCCAACCTGGCGTTGCGCCTGTAATGGTCAAAACATTGATGAACGTTCTTGAAACATCCTTTAATAATAATGTTTCACCGAGCGGCATCGGGCTTATTTTGATTTTAACGGCTGTTTTTGGAAGCCTCTGGATTTTAAAAGCACATTCCAAGACATTAACGGCAATATATGTTTTGGGAATTTCGCTGATCGTCATTTCAACAGGATCGTTCCCGTGGAACGTTCTTTCGGATACCCCATTAGGAATGATTCAGCTACCGGTTAGGTACCTTTCTTATGCATCAATGTTTCTCTCAGTAATTATTGGTTTGGCAGTCAAGGATTTATATGACGCTGGAATGTTTGACACCATTTTCAAAAACGAGGCTTTTTCTCTTTTGACAATCGGAATTTTTATGCTGTTTTATGTGGGATTTCACCATGACTCGCTGAACGCTTTAAAAAATTCTCAAAGTCAGTTTTTGAAAAATACGGAGACATTTAACCAATTGCCTGACCGAACCTTCGTAAATAATTCCAACTATGATTATCTGCTCAATTATCCGGTCAAATATGGAGAATTGGACTACTATCCGGAAAAGGCTCGCCGATCGACCGGAGTTATTTCATACAATGAAACTAATTTATCAATCATTAATAATATCGCCGTCGTCGGTCGAAAAAAGATCCATGTCAGTCCCTTATGCGAAAGCAACAAGATGACCTATAAGCTTCATACCAGGAAACAAACCGAAGTTGACCTTCCCGCCATCCGTTACAAGGGGTCTTATGCTGAAGTTAACGGGAAAAAGGCAACGCTTATTGATAGCAATCGCGGAACAATCAAAGTAAGAACAAAAAAAGGAATCAATACGATTACCGTTGGATACAGTCCTTCAAAATCATACTATGTCGGAATAATTATTTCCGTGATGACATGGATTTCATTGCTAGTATTAGCGTTTTATAGAAAAGGAGTCTTCAAAATAAATCATGAATGAAACAACATCAAAAACTAAACGTCTTCAGTATGTCGACATTGCCAGAGGCATTGCAATGATCTGCATCATCTTGGGACATCTGGGAAATCCTGCCATCAATCGCGTGGTATTTACTTTCCACGTGCCGATTTTCTTCTTCATTACCGGTTATTTTACCAGCACTAAACGTAGCCTTCCTGAATTTACCAAAAATAAAATCAGGACATTGCTCGTTCCGTACGCCATTTCATGTCTTGCAATTATCATTTTAGGAACGATGCTTGGCGCACATTACGGGGATGCGGCCAGTGCATTCAAGGGATGGCTGTCCGCTTCCCTTTATGGCGCAGGCGGTTCATATACCGTTCCGTTCACTATTAAAGGAATCGGAGCAATCTGGTTTTTGTGGGCAACTTTTTGGGGAAGCCTCTTTCTCAGAATTTCTCTTAATTTCAACAAATATTCCAGAGTTGCCGCAATCTTCGGATTATTCGGGTTAGGATACTATACAAGAAGTCTTTTCTGGTTTCCTCTCAGCATTCAAGCCGGTGCATGCGCGACATTGTTCATGTATATGGGATATCTGTTGAGGCAAAATAAAGATGCATTGAACTCGCTTCCAAAAGAAGCTAAAATTTTCGGTTTTGGCTTTGCTTTTGTCACATGGATATCATTTATGAAAAACTTCCAATCTTTTTGGCTGGTCCAATGTGACATCGGTCGCGGGATGGTCGACATTTTCGGATGCATCTGCGCCTGTGCCATGGTAATCCTTATTTCCAGAGTTATTGAGGAAAAACTCTCTTTTATAGGAAAGCCGCTTGCGTATTTTGGAAAATACAGTCTGCTGATCCTTTGTGTTCATATTGTCGAACTGGATTTCTTCCCATGGTGGCGCATAGCATGGAAACTTGTTCAACACAACACCCTTCCGGCAACATATTTAAGTCAGCTCGTTTTTATTATTGCAGGTAAACTGATCATCGACCTGGGATGTGCATTTATCATGTCGAAAATCCCGTTTGTAAGAAAAATGTTTGGATTTAGAAATTAAGGTTGAGAAAAATATGCCTCAAACAAAGACCCGGATGAAATTTGCGATTAATTGCAAATCCCATCCGGGCCTTTGTTAGTTTATTCTTTTTCTAAAAACTAAAATTGCGTAAGCGGTCGTTAAATAAGCGTTCTTCATAAACCTCCGATATCTTGGTATGCTTTAAACATCAAGTATATCGGAGGTTCAAATATGAAATTGGATGACGTCGTGGAAGTCAACCTTGTTGACCGAAACCCTAAAGAAACATATCGACCGGTCAGGGAAATGGCTGCGAAAATTATTACGGAAGATGTTGAAATTCGAATTTACAACGGAGCTTCGAGAGAGATTCTCAAAAGTTTGAATAACTATCTTGGGTATCGTGATCAAAATGTTTCCAAATATAATTCAATTCATGCATAAGAAACGGAGGTGAACGAGATGGATGAAAAAGATAAGCGTATCAAAGAGCTGGAACAACAAGTCGCTGAACTGAATGAACGAATTGATTTTCTGACAAGCAAACTTTTTGGAAAAAAACTGAAAAAACGTGCCGTCTTCAGGAAGATGACAGACAATTAGACCTGTTTGATCTGGAAGAAGAATAAAGCGAAAAGACTGAAGATTCCAAAGAGGTTTCGGTAAAATCGTATACCAAAAAAACCAGAAGATTGACACTGGTTATAATGCCCTTTGAGTATACAGGTGAAAAAGAAAATTCACTGTATGCCTGGAGGGCATTTTCATATGGGAAGAAAATCGAAATATTCTGCTGATTTTAAGCTG
>OBKN01000203.1_pt1 | contig 33538 bp, 29 predicted proteins | sample 1519931 | NCBI WGS metagenome assembly OBKN01 (sample SAMN04209254, study PRJEB22552) | human gut metagenome | biome: gut; material: feces | host: Homo sapiens | place: USA: Oklahoma
ACGGCTGGGCAAGGCGTTATGCGCCATGGACGGCGCATAAAAGCCGGTTTCGTCAGTCATAGAAAGATTAAAAGCATAATTCCTACAGACTCTTAGCAGCGTAGCGTAGCGAAAGCGAGGGCATCAATCCCCCACCAAAGTATCGTCCAAGGCGCGCAATCCACGTATTAAAGAAAATAATTTGGTTACGATAAAATATGCTTGCATAATCACATCTGTTGTGATAAACTATGCAAGTATCGTAATTAAATACATGGGCAGATTCCCGAGTGGCCAAAGGGGACAGACTGTAAATCTGCTGCAACTTGCTTCGATGGTTCGAATCCATCTCTGCCCATTAAAAAACCTCAAGTCGTATGACTTGAGGTTTTTGTGTTATTCTGAAATTATCATTTAATCGGCCTGCGCCCCGGTGGCGGTAAGCACAGACTCCCATGCCATCGTATCAGGCCAGTCCTTTGTATCAAAGCCATCACGGATACATCTGCTGTAGTAGTCCAGCTTGTTTCGTATCGGCGAATCATCTGTGAATCTTGCATCATCATAGATGCCGTTAATATAATCATCTATCGCGGTTCCGAATATTTCAGAGCGGTCCTCTGTTGCAAAGGTCATGCCGTAGGAATCAATGAAATACCCGGATATGTGGTTCGATGGATCATCCGGATTGTAGTTTGCGTAGCTATCATCATAAGAGAAGCTGTCAGGGTTAAAGCTGTTCCATTTCCCCTCAGAAAACTCGCTCTTTTCATCGTAGGTGTGTATGAATGTAAGCCTCTGGTCAATCAGATGGGAAATCTCATGGCCTACAGTGTAGCTGAAATCCCAGCTGTAGTTGCAGTTTAGAACTATTACATTGTGGTTGTTTATTATATTTACGAATCCACTTGGCTCATTTATCATATCTGAGTGGCCTGATGAAATATCACCGCACAGATAGATTCGCATGCCTCTTATATCGCCATAACACAGCTGTGTGAAAAAGTCATCAGGGAAACAGTCAAGTATTTCCTCAAGCGAATCCAGAGCGATCGACAGCTTATCCTTGTTCTTGAATTGATGGATATCGTAGTAATCAATTCTCTTTGGCACCTCAGGCCCGAAATATATGGAAAAGCCGTATTTCTGTTCAAGGGCTGTGATACGTGCATTTATGTCGGATAAATCACCCCAGTCATATGACGCGGTGTCAGGTATCAGAGTGACCTCATCGCCGTATGTATTGTACTCGGAATCCTTCCCGGCCTCTTCCGTAGCTTCCTGATTTTCATCGGTACTGTCAGCGGGGTCTATGGCAGAATATGGGGATACATATGAGCCATCATCGCGTAAGGCCTGTAGCAGTGTATCACAGTCATTGTATGACGTGATTTCGGCTTTGCTGTCATTCTTGCCCTTGTCGAGTGACCAGATGAGAATTTCCGGGTTGCACTGCGCTGTGTACAAAAGCATCATCACACAGTTTGCATCAGGCAGATATACCGAGTTGGCAGAACAGTAGGTCTTGGTATCGGCTGCCGCAGAGTCTGATGAGCTGTCGGACATTTTGCCTGTGTTTCGAGTCGCCAGGTTGTATGAAAAGGATGAACTGACACCGGTGGCGGGTGAATATTTATAGTAACTGATGATGTTGTCCGAGGATAAATCCTGGCATCGTATGAGCATGTCACCATCCTCTGCCAAAGTTACATCCACCACATCCGGCAGTGAAAAAAAGCTGTTTTCTCCATCGGATGAATGATAGTTCCAAATATTGTTGGCCGTATCTGCCTCGATTACAAAGCCCTTTGAGTCGACACATGACATGGAAAAACTTTGTCCTTCGTAGGTTGAAAGCACTGTGTTATCGTCAAGCCTTATATCAGAGACTGCATATTTGTAGGTATCGGGTGTGACACCTGACACGAGAGCATATTTTCCGTCAGCGGAGGTGGCAATCTGTGAGGCATCATAATAATTGCCGGGATTCGGCACATCGCCATCATCAGAATCTGATGTATCGCAATTGCCATCATAGTCCTCAGGATTATATTTGCAGGTTTTTATCTCCTTTAAATCCTTATCATAGATTGTTGCCCTGCCGGCATCGGAATTAATGAGCCAGAGTCGGTCACCTTTTATCATGTAGTCATCACAGTCGGTTTTGTCGTGAGTGAGGCTTGCCGTGATTTCATTGGACCAGGGATTATATACATCAAATGAATACTTAACGGATTGATCATCGGTCTCTATGATGGAATTATTGTAGCTGCCCTGTCCTACCATAAGGATGTTATCACCAAACTGTCTTGTATCATTGTACGGCTGCCCCTCAAAGGCGACATTGTGCAGGATAGACAGGTTGCTGCTGCCTTTAACACTTGTGGCATCCTCCCAAAACGCAGGTGATTTGTGCAGAATAGCCTGCTTTTGTGCGGGACTCTTGAATAGATAAGAGACATCCGAAAAAGAACAGGCTGTCATGGAGATTGCACTGAAAAATACCAGCGAATATGTAATTAAAGTGGTTACATGTTTGCGTTTGAACAATTTTGCCTCCTTTGGAAGGTGGTATATATGCAGGCTATTCCTCAGCAGCATGTGCGGTGGAAACTCGTGCAGTAGATTCTCTTTCAATCAGCCTTGGACGTAGCTGTGTGCGGCTGATTGGAATATGGTGAATGAGCGAATTCAATATAATATATGCACAGCGGCCCAGATCATTACACTCCTGTCTGACAGTGGTAAGAGGAGGGGTAAGGGCTGCGGCAAACTTGACATCGTCAAAGCCGACCACACTTATATCATTTGGCACATTGAAGCCGTGCAGCTGGCACTCTAAGATAACACCCTTTGCTATAGTGTCGCTTCCGCAGAGGATAGCGGTGGCACCTGCTGCAATAAAATTTGAAACGTAATACTGTGCGGTTTCAGGAATATAGTAGCCGTGTCCCATGAGCTCCGGGTAGATTTCAAGACCGGCATTGCGCATAGAGTTTTCAAAGGCTTCCTGACGCTGATCCGAAACCAGGGAAAAAAGAGAACCATTGATAAAGGCAATCTTTTTATGGCCCAGATTGTGCAGATGCTTTACAGCCATGTCAATGCCCTCGTAGCTGTCGGTGCCTACATAGGCTACATTGGGATTGTTTTCTATATAGTTATCAAACAAAACGGTAGGCATTGTAGTATTTTTGAGCTGCTGCATCCATTCATCGTGAAGAGCAAAACCTACCAGAAATGCGCCACAATAGCCATTCTTTAATATATATGTATCGTATTTTTCTTCTGCCTGAAGCTGAGGTGTGACAGGGATGATGTCCACGTCCCATTTGTGCTTAAAAGCATTCTGTTTGAAACCAAGCACTACATCATATCCGAACTCATCGATAGACTCGTAGTTCATATTTTCAATAAACAGAGCCAGCTTGCGGTTTTCTACCTTTCTGGAGCGCTTTGTGCTGTAGCCCATTTCGACAGCAGTGTCTAAAACTGTCTGACGAAGCTCCTCACTTATATCGCTGGCACCATTTAATCCCTTTGAAACAGTGCTGATTGATACGCCCAGCCGGGCGGCAATATCCTTAATAGTAGCCATAGTATTTATCCTTTCTTATGTGATAATTAAATTATACATTTACTATCAGAAATAGGCAATATTTTCTGTAATAAATTTTTCGAAAAATATCTTTGAAACTGTGGTAATAACTACCAAAAAATGAATGTAAATTACGTGAAAAATGGCAAAAATGAGTTTGAAACCACTAAAAAGATTGACAAATCTGACAATAGGAAATAAAATAATCTCAGATACGAAAAAAATAGAAAATTTTAGGAAAGAGGAATGGTAATTTGGAGGCCAAAGAAAATCTCAGAGGCTCCGGAATACTTCTTTCAATCTCGAGTCTGCCGTCACCATATGGTATAGGTACTCTTGGGAGAGAGGCTTACAATTTTGTTGATCTCCTTGGTGATTTGAAACAGAAGTACTGGCAGGTTCTTCCGGTAGGCCCCACCATATTTGGCGATAGTCCATATCAGCCATCATCAGGCTGTGCGGGCAATATCTATTTCATCGATTTAGATAAGCTGGTAGATGAGGGGTTGTTAGAGAAGGAAGAGATCCTGGGGTATAACTGGGGCACAGACGAATCAGAAATTGATTATGCAGCATTGCATCAGAACAGATGCAAGATTTTACAAAAAGCGTTTGAAAGATTTGATACAAATGCACAAGAGTTTCAGGATTTTGTAAAAAAACAGTCGGAGTGGCTTGAACAATATGCACTATTTATGACACTGAAAGCCGACAATTTATACAAAAATTGGAGCGAGTGGCCAAGCGAGTATAGAAATCCGCAAGCGGTTGCGCTTGAAAAGTACCAAAAAAAGAATTATAATACAATTACTTTTTGGAAGTTCTGCCAATATAAATTCTTCGAGCAATGGGAGGATTTGAAAAATTATGCTAACTCAAAAGGTATCTACATAATAGGTGATGCCTCGTTTTATGTAGGGTATGACAGCGTAGACGTATGGGCAGAGAGACAACTATTTATGATGAGCGCAAACGATACACCGGAGTATGTTGCAGCTGCCGCTCCTGATAAGTATTCAGAGAACGGACAGGTGTGGGGCAATCCTATGTATGACTGGGATGCCATGAAGGAGGACAACTTCTCGTGGTGGAGAAAGCGTATGCGTGTATGCAGAGAGCTTTTTGATATCGTCAGGATTGATCATTTTGCAGGAATTGTAAAAGCATATGCGGTACCGTACGGACAGGACAAGAGCCTATCCGGGAAATGGTTCAAGGGACCGGGACGCAGGCTTGTCAATGCAATCAACGAAGAGCTTGAGGGTGTTAATGTAGTGGCTGATGATTATACGTCAGCGAGCCTTTTGCCGGGAGTGAAAAAGCTCCTTGCGAAGTCGGGCTGGATGGGAACAAAGGTTATGATGTTCGCCTTTGACGGCGATCCGTCCAATGAGTATCTGCCACACAATTACACTGATTCACATGTAGTTGCATATATTGGTACACATGACAATGAGACAATAGTTGGTTCTTTCGGTGAAAAGACAGATTATGAGCTTGCTTATCTGTATGAGTATCTGAATATTGAAAATAAATCACAGGTTCCAAATGCTCTTATCAGGGAGCTGTACCACAGCACCGCAGAGCTGGCGATAGTCCAGATGCAGGATATATTAGAGCTTGGAAATGAGGCGAGGATGAATTATCCTTCGACAGTCGGACATAACTGGAGATGGCGCATGACAAGTAAGCCACACAGATTGGACAACGAAAAGATAGCCTGGATTAGAAACATTGCGGTGGTTTACCGCAGATAATTAATTTGATATAAGTTGCACGGCAATTTATATATATACTTTTTTACATTTTATATTCAAAAAGGAGAGGAAGATATGAAGAAGAAAGTATTAGCATCTTTACTTTGCGCTTCTATGGTAGCAACAATGTTTGCTGGATGCGGAAGCAGCAACGGAGGAAATGGAACAGAGAAAGCCGACAAGAAGGCCGGCGGCAAGGAGACCATTACAGTAATGGGACCTTCAGAGGATTTAGATGATGCAAAGGGTGCTTGGCTCAAGACAGAGTGCGAGGCATTTGCTAAAGCAAATCCTGATTTCAACATCGAGTTCAAGTATGTTACATCATCTGAGAGTGATGCAAAGGACGTTGTTACAAAGGATCCTAAGGCAGCAGCTGATGTTTACATGTTTGCAAACGATCAGCTTGAGCCATTAATTAAGGCTAATGCTATTGCTAAGTTAGGTGGAGAGGCAGCAGATTATGTTAAGACATCTAACTCAGAGGCTATGGCAGCAACTGTTACATATGATGGAGACATCTACGCAGTTCCTTATACATCAAACACATGGTTCATGTACTATGACAAGAGAGTTTTCTCTGAGGATGATGTAAAGAGCCTTGATACAATGCTTACAAAGGGTAAGGTTTCATTCCCATTTGATAACGGCTGGTATCTCAATGCATTCTATGCAGCAAACGGATGTACAATCTTCGGAGACGGAACAGACAAGGCTGCCGGATATGATTTCAGCGGAGATAAGGCAGTAGCAGTTACAAACTACATCGTAGATTTATTTGCAAATCCAAACTTCGTAATGGATAACAATGAGGGATCACTTGGTCTTGCTGGACTTAAGGATGGTTCAGTAAACGCTTACTTCAATGGTAACTGGAACTATGACGCAGTTAAAGAGAATCTTGGTGAGGAGAACGTTGGTGTTGCAGCTCTTCCTACAATCAATATTGGTGGAAAAGACTGCCAGTTAAAGGCATTCTTAGGATCTAAGGCTATCGGTGTTAACCCTAACTGCAAGAACCAGGAAGTAGCAGTTAAGCTTGCAGCATTCCTTGGAAGTGAGGATGCACAGCTTGCTCACTTCAAGTTAAGAGCACAGGCTCCTGTAAACAAAGATCTTGTAACAAACGAGGAAATCGCAGCAGATCCTGTAGCAGCAGCTATGGCTAAGGTTTCATCTGATTGTTCAGTAGCACAGCCTATCATTGATATGGCAGGTTACTGGGATGCAGCTACACCATTCGGTGATGCTTTCCAGAACGGTGCAGAAGGCCAGATTACAAAGGACAATGCAGCTCAGAAGACAGAGGACTTCAATACTCAGCTTAATGATTCTCTTAAATAATTAAGTAGATCAGATTATGATTCCAAGGTTCCGGGTAGCCGGAATCTTGGAATAAATTAGTTTAAAGGAATGGCATATATAATGCATGCCAGGAGGAAAAGTATGATAGGAGCAAACAAAAAGAAAAAAGTTTCGGAATTTGCTACTCCGTATACTGTTGGCAATGCCCTCACAAAAGGCGGAGCTACAGTTAAGCTATCGGCACTCGTAATGGGTCTTGCCAATATGGCTCATAAGCAGATTATAAAGGGTCTGATTTTTCTTGCTATAGAGATTGCATATATAGCATATATGGTTAGCGCTGGTGCTTATTACATTTCCATGCTGCCTTCACTTGGCTGGAGAAAACAGGAAGAGGTATTTAATGAGCAGAAGCAGATTTATGAATATGTTGCAGGCGACCAGTCAGTATTATTACTGTTATATGGCGTCATAACAATTGCCATCACAGTATTATTTATTTACATGTGGTGCGAGAATTTAAAGAGCGGATATAAGGCAGAATGCCTTTCAAAAGCTGGAAAAGAAATCAATTCTTTTGGCAAAGATGTCAAGGATTTATTTGATAAAAACCTACATAAGACACTTATGTTTCTCCCACTTATGGGAATATTTATTTTTACAGTTTTACCATTGCTGTTCATGATTCCAATGGCTTTTACAAACTATTCAGTAAAGGGTGATCATCTGGTATTGTTCGACTGGACAGGCTTTGCCTCATTCGGACAGGTGCTTGGACTTGGTGGTAAGCTTGGTAAGATATTCTGGAGAGTACTCGGATGGACAATCTGCTGGGCTGTATTTGCAACCTTCCTTTGTAACTTCCTTGGACTCCTTCTTGCTATCGTTATCAATCGTAAAGAGACACATTGCAAGGCTTTCTGGCGTACATGCTTTGTTATCTCAATTGCGGTACCGCAGTTCGTATCACTCCTTGTAATGAGACAGATGTTCCAGCCACAGGGTGCTGTTAATAACCTGCTTTTGGAGTGGGGCTGGATTGATAACCCGCTTCCATTCTGGACCAACACTATGTGGGCGAGAGTTTCTGTTATTCTCATCAACTGCTGGGTAGGTATTCCGTATACCATGCTTCAGGTTACAGGTGTATTACAGAATGTGCCTTCAGAGCTTTATGAGGCTGCCAAGATTGATGGTGCAAACGCAGCACAGATCTTCTTTAAGATCACACTCCCATATATCATGTTTATCATGGGACCATATATCATCACACAGTTTACCGGAAATATCAACAACTTCAACGTTATCTACCTGTTATCAGCAGGAAAGCCTACACCTGTCGGAGACAGTGCAGGAAAGACGGACCTTCTGGTTACATGGTTGTACAAGCTGACTATTGATAATCAGGAGTACAATATCGGTGCCGTTATCGGTATCCTCACATTCGTTGTACTTTCTATCGTAGCGCTTGTTACATACAGAAATACAAAATCATACAAGGATGAGGAGGGATTCATGTAATGAGTAGTGTAGCAAAAGCAAAAAGACCTATGTCTGCCGGACGTGCTAAGAAAGTAGCAAAGAATTCCCTTGTTCATATCATTCTTGGAATACTTGCTGTAGTATGGCTGTTCCCAATTTTCTGGATTATTATGACAAGCTTTAGAGCTGAGAGTGGTGCTTATACAAAGTACTTCTTCCCACATGGCCTTACATTTAGCAACTATACAAGGCTGTTCACAGAGACTACACTGTTGAATTTCCCTAGAGCATTTTTTAATACACTGTTTATTTCAGTGTTCTCATGTATCATTTCAACAGTATTTGTACTTTCTGTTGCGTATTGTATGTCACGACTGAGATTTAAGATGCGTAAGCCTTTCATGAATCTGGCTATGATTCTTGGATTGTTCCCAGCCTTCATGTCAATGGTTGCCGTATACTTTATCTTAAAGGCTATCGGACTTACAGAGGGCAGTATGCTTCGAATTTCATTGATTCTGATTTACTCAGCAGGAGCAGGAACAGGCTTCTATATCGCAAAGGGATTCTTTGATACTGTGCCTAAGTCTCTTACTGAGGCGGCTATCCTTGACGGATGTACACAGTTCCAGGTATTTTACAAGGTTATCCTGCCACTCAGTAAGCCAATCGTAGTATATACAGTACTTACAGCATTCCTTGCGCCATGGCTTGATTTCGTATTTGTAAAGGTTATCGTTGGTCCAAACGACAAGTATTGGACAGTATCTCTTCTCCTTTACAACATGCTTGAGAAAGAGTTTATAAACGGATGGTTCACAAGATGGGCTGCTGCTGCAGTTGTTGTATCAATACCTATCTCAATACTTTTCATCATCATGCAGAGATTCTACGTGGATGGACTTACAGGAGCTGTCAAAGGCTAATTTGGTTTTATTTAGGCCGCTGCACTTTTGTGCGGCGGCTTTTGGTTTATATTGGGTTGTGGCAAACTTTGGGGGTGTGTGGCAAACTTAGCACTTTCAGGTTGTGTGGTGCCGGTGTGGCACACAGTGCTAAGTTTGTTGCTACTTTGTGGAAGATGTGAGAATATGTGTAGTGATTTTGTAGATACAAATTTGCTCAGAATTTAGTTAAGAAAAGGAGTGCGTATGATTAATAATAAAATAGGCGGCCGCAATATGGTCGGCAGGGCTGTGAATAGATTGGCGGGCAGGTTGACTGCTGTGGCATTGACGGCAGCTATGGCGGTGTCGATGCTTGCGGGGTGTGCTGCGGGTGGAAAGAATACCGAGACGGCAGCAAAGAAGGAGTACAAGCCTTCTGCTATGGAGCAGATGAATGCGAAAAATGATCCTAATGTGATTCAGGACAATTACAGGACCTGCTATGAGGTGTTTGTATACAGTTTTTTTGACAGTGACGGTGATGGCATTGGGGATTTAAAGGGACTTACAGAGAAGCTTGACTATATCGAGGGACTTGGCTGCAATGAAATCTGGATGATGCCTATTATGCCTTCTCCTTCATACCACAAGTATGATATTACGGATTATATGAATATTGACAAGCAGTATGGTACTCTGGATGATTTTGATGCGCTTATTACGGAGTGTCACAAGAGAAACATCAATGTGATTATTGACTTTGTAATAAATCACACATCTAACGAGCATCCGTGGTTTAAGGCGGCTGCAGATTATATCAAGTCGCTTCCTGATGGGGCAGAGCCGGATTCTTCGGAATGTCCTTATGTTGATTACTATAATTTTAGCAAAACCAATACCGGAGGCTACAACCAGCTGCCGGGCACGAATTGGTATTACGAGTCACAGTTTGTAGACAGCATGCCTGACCTTAACCTGCAGAGCGAAGCTGTAAGAGGGGAGATTGACAAGGTTACATCCTTCTGGCTTGACCACGGCGTAGATGGCTTTAGACTGGATGCTGTGATTTATTACAATAATAATAACCAGACTGAGACTATAGATGACCTCACATGGCTTGTAAACAATGTGAAGAGCAAAAAGGCCGATGCTTATATGGTTGGTGAGGGCTGGACTACATACAGAGAGTATGCGAAGTACTATAAGAGTGGAATTGACAGTATGTTCAACTTTGATTTTTCACAGCAGGATGGATATATTGGAAAGGTGTTAAATGGTGCAGCAAATCATGGTGCCAGCACATACGGCAATGCTTTGGTTGATGTGGAAAATGAGATAAAGAAGTATACAGACTCATACATTGATGCACCTTTTTATACAAATCATGATATGGGACGCAGCGCAGGATACTACAACGGAGATAATGCCGAGGAGAAAACCAAGATGGCGCAGGCTATGAATCTTCTTATGCCCGGAAATGCTTTTCTGTATTATGGAGAGGAAATCGGCATGAGAGGCACAGCCAATGATGAGACGAAGCGTCTTGCCATGAGATGGAGCGGGGATTCAAAAGCTAAGGGAATGTGTGTGGGACCTCAGAATGCAGAAGAAACCGAGCAGACATATGATACCCTGGATAAGCAGATGGAGGATCCATACTCTATTTACAACTTTGTGAAGCAGACAATATCAATAAGAAATGCTTTCCCGGAGATAGCACGAGGTACAAATACCTTTGAAAAGGATCTGTCAAATGATAATGTGTGTATATTCACAAGAGAGTACAATGGTGAGAAAGCAGTGCTTATATTTAATCCATCAAAGGATGAAGCAAGTGTGGATGTGTCATCGCTTGGAGTAAATGATGCTGTTGCAATGCTTCAGACTACAAAGAAAGCACCATCATATAAGGATGGAACGGCAAAGCTGCCGGCGTATTCGGTGCTTGTTTTGAAGTAAAAAATAGCTGATGAGAATAAAAATTTAATAGTTTAAAGGAATTTGAAGAAGAAATATGAAAAACCGCCCGACTGGGCGGTTTTTCAGCTATACCATTTCATGAAGCATATCCACAATCACTTCTCTGCAATGAGCTCCGAGATGCTTTTGTTCCTCTTTGCTGAGTGTTGCCGGATCAATAGGAGTGCCATAGCGGATAACCACATGCCTCTTTTTGACCCATGGAAGGTGATCTTCGAATATTTCATTTGTTCCCATGATTGCCATTGGCACTATCTTGCATTTGCTCTTTGTGGCAATCTTGAAAGTACCTTCTTTGAAAGACTGTACATCTGTCAGGTCATCTTTGTTTTTGCAACGTGTGCCCTCAGGAAATACACATATGCTGATGCCGGATTTGACCTGATCTATGGCTGCAAGCACAACCTTTAGTCCCTGCTTGATGTCATCCCGGTCCAAAAACAGGCAGTGCAGGCGCTTCATCCAGAGACCCAGCACCGGTATTTTTGTGATGCTCTGCTTTGAGATGTAGCCTGTCAGGCGTGGACATCTGGAGTAGGTGATTATGATGTCAAAGAAACTACGGTGATTTCCTATATATAGTACAGCCTCGTCCTTTGGCACATTTTCCTCCCCTATAAATTCAATGTCTGCTCCGCTTAGGAATATGATGACACGGAAAGCCCACTGTACCAGGCGAAGCTGTGCCATATCGGCCCATGCCGGTGCAAATTTGTGTATTATCCACATGGCTCCGAGCACCGGAAGACCGAGCAGCAGATAGAAAAATACGAATATTACGATTAAAACTGAACGCATATTTGACCTCTCTTTTTCATACTCTATATAAATTGTAGTTCAATATTTGATATTATATCATATCATAAGCGATATGATAAGAAAGAGAGGAAAAAATGTCAGAAAAATTGAGAAAAATTCTGGTGATGGCTGCAGGTGTGCTTGTTATATTGGAAACGACAGTGATTTCGGGCTGCCATGCAAATATTTCAGGCACGGAGAGTGACAGGATGGTTGAGTACACGGTGATCTGCGGGGATGAAATCCCGGAGGAGTTTAAAAAGCAGATAAATGAAAACAAGGCAAAGGCGATGAAGCTGACGTACAAGGATGATGAATATTTATACATAGCGGAAGGCTTTGGCACAAAGGAGACCGGTGGCTACAGTATTACGGTTAACCAGTTTTATGTTAAGGATAAGGCAATGTATTTTGATACGCGTCTGATAGCCCCGGATAAGGGCGAGAAGGTCAGCAATCAGGCGAGTTATCCGTACATAGTAATAAAGACGGAATTGAGTGAAATGCCTGTTGTGTTTGAGTGAGAATTTCGTAAATTGTGTTAAAAGTTGCGAAAAAACTGACAATCAGTACTAATGCCCTATTGCTATCACTGCGATACTTTGCTATAGTAAAGTTACTAGATATTGTGGTGACATATTTATATATTCAAATATATTGATTGATATAATTGTTGATTAATTTGACCTGTTTTATATTTATACAGAGATTGATTTCATATATATGACACCGTCGTTACAATACTGGTTACCATGAGGACTATAGTTATGTGCCAGTGGGCATATCCACAATAAGGAGGCTTAAAATGGAACAGACAGAAATTAGAAAAGTCAGAGCATCGATTCACCAGCAGTGTGGCAACAGGGTAAAAATCCAGCAGGATCTCGGCCGCAACAAGGTTGACATTCAGGAGGGTGTTATTCAGCAGGCATACCCAAGTGTGTTTACGGTTCTGATAGATGATGAGTTTGAGCAGAATCCGCCACAGCTCTTATCTTTCTCCTACACTGATGTGATTACAAAAGATATAAGGATGCAGCTTTGCTAGTATCATGATGTAAAGATGTTACATCTTTTATAATGATCATGAATTTAAATATTTGCATCTGCATAAAGTTACTCCATCTTGAATATGTATTTTATATACATATTTGAAGTGGGGTATTTTTTATGGAATTAATTACACAAAAAATCAGACAATGCATAGAAAAGGTAAAGGATATGTCGCAGGTTGGCTTCGACATGGATTATGTCATAAAGGACAATAAGCCTGATGTTTCCAAAGTGGTTTGTCAGAACGGGCAGGTAAAGATTGACGAGATAAAAGCGTCAGGCGAGAATATCTGGCTGAGTGGAAGCATTGAATTTGAAGTGCTGTATACGAGAGAGGAAGTTTTTGAAGGCGATGAGCCGGAGGAAAATATCGGCGGAAACAGGGTGGAGCATATAAAGGATGCAATACCGTTTCAGGAGAAGCTTGTGCTTCAAGGAGTCTGCGAGAAGGATACGGTTCGTGTGTATACCGGGCTTGATGAGCTTACGGTTGGGGTTATCAATTCGCGAAAGCTCTCGGTCAGAGGCATTATAAGCGTGGAGCTTTATGGAGAGAGGGAAGAAAATCTTGAGGTTGCACAAAGGATTGATGACAAGGACGTGGAGCAGCTTATGGGGCAGATGAAGGTGCTTAAGCTTGACAGTGTTGTAAGGGATATTGTCAGAATTAAAAATGTCGTCACCTTGCCAAAGACCAAGCCGAATATATGCAAGCTCATATCAAGTCTTGTTGATATGAGAAATCTGGAGTATACATACGAGCGTGACCATATTACACTGACAGGCGAGTGCCATGCGTGTATAGTGTATCTGAGTGAAGAACAGGAAATTTGCTGCTTTGAGGTGCAGGAGGGGGTTTCGAATGAAATACGCTGTGAGGGTGATAATGCCGGAAATATTGCCTGGCTTCGCACACAGCCTGCCATGCATCAGGTTGAGGCGGAAAATGATTACGACGGAGAGCTCAGGCAGCTTTCGATTGAGGCAGCACTTGCGGTGGATGGAAAGGTCTGGAGTGAGGAAACAGTAGAGGTGCTCAATGACATGTACAGCGTATCATGTCCGGTAAAACCTGTGTTTGAAAAGATGAAGGTATGCAGCCTTCTTATGAAAAATGACACAAAATGCCGTATTTTGGAGCAGTTGTACAGAGAAAACAGCAAAAAGAGAATTTTAAGAATATGCGGTACAAAGACGCAGGCCACTATTGCACAGATAAAAAATGCAGACACAGGAATTATTGTGTCAGGTGTATTGCAGGTGAACTGTGTGAATATTGTGGAGGACGATGGCTGTCCGATAGAGATGCATACAGACTCTGTGCCGTTTGAACAGTTTGTTGAGATACCCGGCATGGATGCCAACACCTGCTGCGAGGTAAATCTGCAGGTAGACCAGGTGCAGGTCAATCTACTCGACAACAGTGAATATGAAATTAAGGGTGTTGTCAGCATAAACGCTATTGCCCTGCAGCAGGATGAAGTGTCAGTCATAACATCGGTGGAGCAGGAAAAAATAGCGTCTGATACAGAAGAGGAAGCAGCTCTGGTTGGCTATATAGTGCAGAAGGATGATAAAATGTGGGACATTGCAAAAAGATACCGCACCACTGTTGAAAACATAATGGAAATAAACGCTCTGACCTCAGATAGCATCAAACCTGATGATAGACTTATAATAGCGCGTATGTGAATCATAAATTAGGGGCAAGATACCTTTTGACTTTTTAATCATATCATTATATAAAATGTGGAAAATTCTGTAAATTTACAAAAAGATGTGGAAAAAAGATTCATTTTGTGCGATAATATATCCGAATATATATTGAACGTAAATTGTGGAAGGAAAGGTCAATCTGACCGTCGTATTACAGGAGGAATAAAATGAATCAGAAATGGACACGTGCTATATGTACTGTGTTAACATCGGCACTCGTTTTTACAGGACCGGCAGTAGAGGGCACTACATTTAGCGGATACATAAACAGTGGACTTGAGAAGGTATATGCCAAGACACAGAAGCAGAAGGATGCAGAGAAGAAGAAGTCACAGGCTGAGCAGAATCTCAAGGATAAGAAGAATGAGATTAATGGTCTAAAGGATCAGCAGCAGACTACTGCTGATGATATAAAGAATAAATCCGCAAAGCTTGATGAGATTCTTGCAGCACAAAAGAAGCTTCAGATAGATATCACAAATAAACAGGCAGAGATAGAGCAGAATCAGAAGGATCTTGCAGCTGCTCAGGAAAAGCAGCAGGAGCAGTATGACGCCATGAAGAAGCGTATACAGTTCATGTATGAAAACAGCGCTGAAGACAATATCTGGACAGCAATTATTGAGTCAAATGGTATCACAGATATGCTCAATCGTATAGAGTACGTGTCAGATGTATATGATTCGGATCGTGCTCTTATGGATTCTTACCAGGCAGCAGTTGAGCAGGTGAAGGAGATTGGTACTAAGCTTGACAACGACATGAATGAGCTCACAGCCATGCAGGATGACTATGAGAAGCAGCAGGCAGATGTCGAGGCGGCTATAGTAGCTCTTGAAAACCAGAAGGAGCAGTATGCAAGCCAGATAGCTCAGGCACAGCAGCAGGCAGATAATTATCAGAATATCATTACGGCACAGGGCAAAATCATTCAGGAGCAGGAAGCAGCGGCAGCAGCTGCAGCCGCAGCTGCTGCCAGAGCGAACAGCTCATCAAGCAGTCCAAGCTATGATGGTGGTGGAGCCGGTAAGGGCGGAAGTATTGCCAGTGACTATGCAGCAGGCGGTGGAAAGAACCCGGGTGCTTCAACAGGAGTTTCAGGAAGCTCTGTAGTATCATACGCTATGCAGTTTGTGGGCAATCCATATGTATGGGGTGGAAACAGTCTTACAAACGGTGTAGACTGTTCAGGCTTTGTACATGAGGTATATGCACATTTTGGTATCAGCACACCGAGATATTCACAGGCATTTAAGTCTGTGGGACAGGCCGTATCCTTCGATAATATACAGCCGGGAGACGTAGTGGTATATCCGGGACATGTAGCTATATATGCAGGTGGTGGTGTTATAGTGGAGGCACAGTCCACAAAGGCAGGAATCACAGCAAACAGAAGCGTACAGTGTCATACAATACTTGCTATACGACGTCTTGTATAGGATGGTTAGGAGCCGATAAGTATATTTATTATACTTACCGGCTCTTTTTTTTATCACAAAGAGCTGAATGGTTACCAATAAAGTAAGGGGCGTAAGACGCGGACATGCCTCCAGATGCAAGGGGCTCTCAATAAGCGACTAGCGGAGCTGTTTAGAGTCTGTAGAATTATGCACATGGAACACAGAAATGTCCTGCCATGGACGGCAGGGCAAGGTGTTATGCGCCATGGACGGCGCATAAAAGCCGGTTTCGTCGAGCATAGAAAACCATACAGGCATAATTCGTACAGCCTCTTGACAGCATAGCGTTAGCGCATTGAGAGCCCCTTGCATCTGGAGGCATGTCCGCGTCTTACGCCACGAACCAATGTTAGTAACCGGCAACAAACTCATTGTAATAAATAATAGCAATTTCCAACCATAAGGTGTATTATAGAGATAGACGGCACCAATTCGCACAAAACGAACTAGCAAGCCTGTAAATAAAGTAAGAAAAGCAGGAGGAACAAGCCATGCAGATGGAACAATTACAAAAAGACATGATTGCAGCAATGAAAGCAAGAGACAAGGTAAGAAAGGATGCTATATCCTCACTTGTATCGGCAGCCAAAAAGGCGGCAATAGATGAGGGCTGCAGAGACAATATACCGGAGGAGCTTGTCAACAAGGTCATCCTTAAGGAAATGAAATCCGTGAAGGAGCAGATTGACACATGCCCTGCCACAAGAACAGATCTGCTTGATGAGTACAATACCAGATATGCAATCTTTGAGGAGTACGCTCCTGCAATGATGTCGGCAGAAGAGGTAGAAAAGGAGCTCACAGAGCAGTTTTCGGATGTAATCGCAACAGGAAACAAAGGACAGATAATGAAGGCAGTCATGCCGCATTTCAAGGGCAAGGCTGACGGAAAGGTCATAAATCAGGTGGTTGCAAAGCTTTGCGCAAAATAAGAAAACACATCACAACAATTATACTTGCAGTGCTGGCTGTCATAGCCGGCGTGTATGCATATAATTATCATGATATGAAGCAGAATATTGTATACAATGAGCATCTGGATGACGTGGCTGTCATCGTGAATGGGAAAGAGCTGACATTGCGCGATATGGCATTTTATGTGGCATATGAGGAGATGAATGTCGAGAAGCAGGCTCTTGTGTATGATTCCGATAATCCAAACAAGTATTGGAATATCCACACAAACGGTGAATTTGTCCGTGTTGCAGCGCGTAAAGCAGCTATGTCCATGGCCATTCACGATGAGATTTTTTATGAGATGGCCAAAAAAGAGAGCATTACACTTACTGACGACGAGAAAGCAGCTTTGAAAAATTCCGAGAAGGACTTCTGGTATGATTTGTCTGATATAGATGGTGCAAAGAAGCTTGGAGTCGAAAAAAAGGATATTTATTCGTCCATGGAAAAGTCTGCAATAGCCCGGAAATATCAGGAAATATATGCAGGGCTTGACAATGCAGATATAACGGATTATGATTTCTCGGGAGGCAGATATGAGAAGCTGCTGGAGAAAAATAACTATAAAATAAAAGAAAAAGTGTGGAAAAGAGTCGATATGGGAAACGTTACTCTTGATCACTAGAAAGAAGATTTTATGTCAACAAAAATTGGAAGAAATGACCCTTGCTGGTGTGGCAGCGGAAAGAAATATAAGACCTGTCATGCGGCATTTGATATGAAGCTTGAAAAGCTTGCTGAGGCACATCATAAGATACCGAGCCATTCAATCATTAAGACACCTGACCAGATAGCGGGAATCAAGGAGAGCGCCAAGATAAATGTCGCAGTGCTCGACTACATAGGAGAGCATATCCATGAGGGTATGAACACAGCAGAGATTGATAAAATAGTCTATGATATGACCACCAGCATGGGCGGCATCCCTGCACCGCTCAACTATGAGGGTTATCCTTACAGCGTATGTACATCAGTAAATGAGCAGGTTTGTCACGGATTTCCTTCAAAGGACGTCATCTTAAAGGATGGTGACATCATAAATGTAGACTGTTCTACAATTTTAAACGGATATTTTTCGGATTCATCAAGAATGTACTGTATCGGAAATGTAAGCCCTGAGAAGAAAAAGCTCGTTGAAGTCACAAAGGAGTGTGTGGAGCTTGGACTCAAAGAGGTAAAGCCGTGGGGCTTCCTCGGAGATATGGGACAGGCGGTGCACGACCATGCATTTGCAAACGGTTACACAGTAGTGCGTGAAATCGGTGGACACGGAGTTGGACTTGAATTTCACGAGGATCCATGGGTAGGCTACAACACCAAGCGCGGCACCGACATGGTCATGGCACCCGGCATGATATTTACCATCGAGCCAATGGTCAACATGGGCAAGGCCGATATCTACGTAGATGATAAGAACAATTGGGAAGTATACACCGACGACGGACTTCCATCAGCCCAGTGGGAAATCATGGTACTCGTCACAGAGGATGGCCATGAGGTGCTGAGCTGGTAAACTGTTTAGTACCCTAAATTTACCGGAGAGTATGCGGTGTGTTCCGAAGAAAAATATAAACTGCCACGGCGTTCCATAAAATGTGGATACGACAATTCATAGCAAACTATCAATAAACTATCTGCAAATGATGCCGTGGCTGATTTTATATTTTTCTGAGGAATATACTGCATGCTAGGCCGGTCCTCACAGCCTGAATATGCGAAGCCATATAAAACGAAGCCCCATAAGCGATGTCCTATGATGCGTCCCTACAGATTTGTATTCACCCCATTTATGGTCGCATTCTCATTCTCCCTCATAGGAATGACGAGACACTTCTCCCCATTGATGACCTGCGCATGAATCTGTGAAGCCTTCTCCGGCTTTACATGAAGCACCACATCATAAGTCTTAATTTGGGCAGTGTAATTATCAATCTCCTCCTGCTTCTCAAGAAGCTGTGAGGTGCGCTCCTCAATCTGATTATTTTTCTCCTGTATAACAGAATCCTTCTCCTCAAGCTGTGCATTTTTTTCATTGAGCTCGAGAGTTAAATCGCCGACCTGGCTCTCAAGAGCAAGCTTTTCCACGCGGATTTCATTAGCTGCAAGAGCCTTTGAATCAATGACATTGGCTGCGATAGGCGGCTTGTCACCGAAGGCCTCATTGACGGATTTTTCAATGCGTGAAATCTTTTCCTCAGAGACATGGCAGTCACTAAGCACCTTGTTCATAGCCTCGCTGTCGAGAATGAACGGATCATCGTCATCATCGTGAGTCTCAGCGTAGTCATCGGCCATCTCGGACAGATTCTGCTGGATATCAAGCAGCTTGTCATCAGTGCTCTCGTCCTCGGCACCTAGCACGTTTCTGACGATTGAATGGAAAGCCATCTTCTGCTCAGTAGCTGTGCGCTCCACACCGCAGCCGAGACCGTTTGTCATAAACTCAGAGTGAGGCTCCTTGGTGTTTTTCGTATAGAAAAGAGTGGAGTGTATGTCAGTGCTCCTATCGTTGAAAGCAGGGAATAAAAAGCCTGTCTCAGGTGCACCGACCACCCAGTCCCTTATGCGGGCTCCGATACGCTGCTCCTTTTCCAGATAGCCAAGGCCCGGCTTTGAAAGTGTGACAGGGCAGATGGCGCAGAGCATGTATTTGTACACCTCCTCGGACTCATCCACGTTGATGTTGTCCTTTGTGCGTGTCATGACATCGTAGCTGTCGAGATACAAAAGAATCAGATAGTTCCCGGCCTCATCGTAGGTGTCGATGACCAGGTCATAGTATGTATCGAGCAGAGTCTCATCATTAAGCTCGCTGTCGCGAAGCGCCATGAGAATCTGCTGGCGGCCTCCGACCTCTTCCTCCTCAAGCGGAAACTGCAGATTGAGCAGGTTGTTTCCGAGAGTGCCGGAAAGCACCTTGTTTGAAATCTCGAGATATTTGTAGTATTCATCCTCCTCCAGAGTGAGAAATTTGCCACCGAATTTGCAGACCTTTTCATGGTTGCAGTCCACGTAGCAGCCGACCAGACGACTGAAGGTTGCCTGGTCTTTTTTTAATCTTCGTTTTAGTTCCAATACTTCTTTTTTGTTCATATTATCCTCGCATTATTTCCATGAAAGCTGGAGTTCTCTTTTTTGTGTGACACAATCTGATAGATATAAATTAATAAGTGTCTGGTAAGGAATTCCCGAATTTTCAGCTTGCACTTTAAAATAATCTATTGTATTTTCATCAATATTAATTGTAATTTGTTTTTTTAGTTTTTTTGCGTAAGGATTGCGTTTTGCGTTGGAAAAGTCGTATTCATCTCTCATGATTGATCCTCCTAAAAATCAAAACACTTCTATAATTATATTCTCCATAATTACATTATAAGTACGAAATAATTATTTGTCAATCAAGAAAAAAGATGACAGAGCAACCACAAAATGCTATAATTTAGGAAATCGACGGATTATGATATAAAGGCTGACACAGAGACATCCACAGGTGTCTCTGTTCTTGGATTGAGGCATAAATGGAGCAGAAAATGACAAACAATCACATTACAATAGGCATTCTCGCACATGTAGATGCGGGAAAGACAACCCTGTCTGAGGCCATGCTTTACAGCACCGGGCAGATTCGCTCACTCGGGCGCGTGGACCATCAGGACGCGTATCTGGACAACGATGCGCAGGAGCGTGAGCGTGGAATAACCATTTTTTCAAAGCAGGCAAGGCTTGATATTTCGCGTGGCACAAATGCGGCAGATACAGCTCGTACAGCAGATGTAGCACGTACGGCAGATACAGCTCGTACATGGCATGTAGTCATGCTTGATACACCGGGGCATGTGGATTTTTCAGCAGAGATGGAGCGTACCCTTCAGGTGCTCGACTATGCAATACTTGTAATCAGCGCAACTGATGGAGTGCAGGGGCACACGCGCACACTGTGGAGACTTTTAAAGCACTATAACGTGCCGACATTTATTTTTGTAAACAAGATGGATATGCAGGGCACGGATGCGGAGAAAGTGCAGGCAGAGCTAAAGAGCGAGCTGAGTGATGGCTGCGTGGATTTTTCTTCACAGGATTTATTTGAGGAGCTTGCCATGTGCAGCGAGCCTCTTTTAGATGAATTTATGGAATCGGGAGAGCTTGCGGATGCACATATTGCGCAGGCGGTGGCTCAAAGGGAGGTGTTCCCCTGCTTTTACGGCTCGGCACTTAAGCTTGACAGAGTGGATACGCTGATTCAGGGGCTTTCGAGGTTTATGTGTGAAAGAAATTACCCTGACGAATTTTCTGCCCGCGTATACAAGATAGGCAGGGATGACAGAGGCAGCAGGCTGACATTTTTAAAGGTTACCGGAGGCTGTCTTAGGGTCAGGGACAAAATAGAGTACAAAGCGCATGGCAGTGACGAGGCGAAAGGCCTTTTGATTGAGAAAATTGATCAGATAAGAAAGTATTCCGGCGAAAAATATGAGATAGCTGATGTGGCAGAGGCGGGGGAGATAGTTGCTGTCACAGGTCTTAGCTCGACATTTCCGGGGCAGGGGCTCGGGTTTGAGCAGCAGTCCAATATGCCAATCCTTGAACCGGTACTAAACTATAGGATGATTCTGCCGGATGATGTAAATCCGGCGGCATTTATGGAAAAGCTAAAGCAGCTTGAGGAGGAAGACCCACAGCTTTACATAGTGTGGGTGGAGGAGTTTAAGGAAATCCATGTGCAGCTCATGGGACAGGTGCAGATGGAGGTGCTTGTGCGTCTCATAAAGGACAGGTTTGGTGTTGTTGTCACGTTCGGACCGGGCAGCATTGTATATAAGGAAACGATAGCGAGGGCTGTCGAGGGAGTAGGACATTTTGAGCCGTTGCGCCACTATGCAGAGGTGCATCTGCTTTTGTCGCCGGCGGAGCGTGGCAGCGGAATCACAGTTACATCCACCTGCAGTGAGGATGTGCTTGACAAAAACTGGCAGCGCCTCATAGCCACACACGTTGAGGAAAAGGAGCACAGGGGTGTGCTCACAGGCTCAGCGCTTACCGATGTGAAGGTCACTATTCTTACAGGAAGAGCACATGTAAAGCACACGGAGGGAGGCGATTTCCGCCAGGCTACATACAGAGCAATCCGCCAGGGACTTAAATCCACAGAGAGCGTGCTGCTGGAGCCATACTACAGCTTTATCCTACAGGTGCCGATGGAGTATGTCGGCCGTGCAATGACAGATCTGGAGCAGAGATTTGCAAGAGCCGAGAGCCCGCAGTTTGCCACAACCGCTGCGAGGGAGATGGCAACAATTACAGGAAAGGCACCGGTTGCGACAATGCAGGATTATGTGAGTCTGGTGCACGCGTATACAAAGGGGCTCGGGCACCTGACACTGGAGCTGTGGGGTTATGATGAGTGTCACAATCCTGCGGAGGTGATTGCGCAGATGCACTATGACAGCGAGGAGGATTTCCGCAATCCGACAGGCTCGGTATTTTGTGCGCACGGCTCAGGCTACGTTGTGCCGTGGGATGAGGTCCCGGAGCATATGCACCTGCCGTATGTCTACCACGGAGATGAGTCTGAGGAGGCACTTGCAGCGAGTGCCCGCACGCAGAATGCATTTTCAGCGGAAGATGCGCAGGCGCTTGCCGGAAACCGCCGCAGGACGAGCTTTGAGAAAGCTGTTTCAGGTATGTCATCGGTGGAACTTGATGCGCAGCTTGCAGATGTTTATGCCAGGGAGTTTGGCATGGGCAAAAACGATATCGCAGAGGATCAGAGGCGCAAATGGTCAGGCAAAAAGAAAAATGAGTATGAAGGTCTAAGTGGTAAACCGCGCACCGTAAAGCATGATAAGCACGGCAATCCGATTTATCCGAAGAAATCCCAGGGGGAAGAGTACCTGATAGTTGACGGATATAATATAATATTTGCATGGGAGGATTTAAAGGAGCTCTCGCGCATAAACATTGATTCGGCGAGAGATGCGCTGAAGGATGTTTTATCGGATTATCAGGGCTATAAGGGCTGTCATCTGCTGCTGGTGTTTGATGCGTACAAGGTGAAGGGCAATGCCGGAAAGAGAGAGACCTTCCACAACATAGAGGTTGTGTATACAAAGCAGGACGAGACAGCCGATGCATTTATCGAAAAGACTGTGTTTGGCATACGTGACAGGTACAAGGTAACAGTGGCAACCTCTGACGGACTGGAGCAGCAGACGGTCATGAGCCTGGGGGCACTGCGAATGTCAGCCCGCGAGCTTAAGGAGCATATTGATATGACGAAGCGTGCCGGGATGGAGGCATTCATATCACGATAAACGGTCATGAATGGTAACAATATGTGTATAAAGAGATGTTTATAAAGACATTTGTATGTCATAAGCAGAGATATTATAATAGTAAACATGCAAGAACATCAGAGATAAGGAGACAAGAAAATGGTAGTAAACGAAAGCATGTACCAGCTCGGAAGCGTGCGCTCAGCAATCAGGGAGCTTTTCGAGTATGGTAAAAAAAGAGCAGCAATTGTAGGTAAGGAAAATGTATATGATTTCTCAATAGGAAACCCGAGCATACCGGCTCCGCAGATAGTAAACGACACAATAAAGGAGCTTGTGACAGATTATGATTCTGTTGCGCTGCACGGCTACACCTCAGCACAGGGAGACGTGGAAACGAGAGCGGCAATAGCTGAGTTTTTGAACAACACACATGGCACACATTTTAATGCAGACAACCTTTACATGACAATGGGAGCAGCGGCATCGCTGTCAATCTGCTTTCGTGCGTTGACAAGCGACGCATATGATGAGTTTATTACCATAGCGCCATATTTCCCGGAGTACAAGGTATTTGTGAATGCAGCAGGAGCAAGGCTTGTAGAGGTGCCTGCAGACACAGAGCATTTTCAGATAGATTTTGAGGCGCTTGAGGAGAGAATCAATGCGCACACCAGAGGTGTCATAATCAATTCACCAAACAACCCATCCGGCACAGTCTATTCTGAGGAGACCATCAAAAAGCTCTCAGACCTCCTTGAGAAAAAGTCTAAGGAGATAGGAAGACCGATATTCATTATCGCAGATGAGCCGTACAGGGAGATAGTTTACGACGGAATCAAGGTACCGTTTGTGACCAAATATTACGACAACACACTGGTATGCTACTCATACAGCAAGTCACTTTCGCTGCCGGGAGAGAGAATAGGATACGTCCTCGTGCCTGATGAGGTGTACGATAAGGCTGAGCTGTATGCAGCAGTCTGTGGTGCGGGAAGAGCACTCGGTTACGTGTGTGCACCAAGCCTGTTCCAGAAGATGATAGTAAAATGCCAGGGGGCAACCGGTGATATCAATGCCTACAAAGAAAACAGAGACCTTCTGTACGAGGGACTCACAAGGATAGGCTATCACTGCTTCAAGCCGGATGGAGCCTTTTATATGTTTGTAAAGGCACTCGAGGATGACAGCAATGCATTCTGCGAGAAGGCAAAGGAGGAGGATGTGCTCATAGTAGCAGCAGACGGCTTCGGCTGTCCGGGCTGGGTGAGAATATCATACTGTGTGGACAGGGAAATGATAAAGCACTCTATGCCTGCGTTTGAAAAGATATACAACAAGTATAGTAAATAATAGTTACAAAAAAATAATCCAAAAAAGCGCCGAAAATTGTCTAAAAAATATGTAATTTTCGGCGCTTTTATTATGCAGTTTTCACAAAGTTGTCTCCGTGTGACCGTTGTGTGACCATTGTTTTGTATAATGGAATGAAGAGTGGGAATATAAATAAAATCGTAACGGAATAGTTACAAAAAATACTATAGAAAAGGAGATATGAGAGTGTTTAATAAAAAACTTAACAGGTTACTAGCAATCATGCTAGCTTCTGTAATGGGTGCGACATCGCTTCCGGCAACACAGGTAAGTGCTGATACACCCTCTTCAGAGTATGATATATCTAACGACGCAGCTTCGGATGATATATCTGACAGTAAAATTCCAGATGAACAGGATTCGGATAATAATGCCACCGAGGAAAAACAGCCACAGCAGCTGACGGTAGAGTATACACCGGCGGATGATATTTATGTGGGGAACAAAGTTGTTCCGGTGGTAAAATCCGACAGGGCGGATGCAGCCGTTGACAATTTAAAATACACTGTTGTAGAAGGCAAAAATCTGATTGAAAAGGATACAGACTTTGCATCAAACGGTATATGGACAGCAAAGGATACTGGAACTGTAAGGATAAAGGTGACAAAAGCAGAAGATGACAAATATAAGTCAGCAGAGGCAGAATATACTGTTACCATCAAAGAATATGATTACAGCAGTATGAATAACAGCCTGACAGGGACAATGCTGCAGGGTACACAGTTTTATGTAGAAGCACCTACATTATCGCTGGCAAGTGACAATCAGGCGGTATATGTGGTTAGAAAAGGTGATGAATGGATTGAAGCTGATAAATATCAGCTTATGCCACAGCAGGGTGATAACAGACAGACTCTTGTAATAGCACGTAAGGACAAGGAAAGCGGAGCTATCACAGATATTGGAAGTCTGCGGCTCGACTACAAATATGATACACAGCCTCCAAAGATAACATTGAATCCAAAGGAGGATGATAAACCTGCTTTCACAAAGGATGCTGTGGATTATTATGGAAATGTCAGAAAAGTAGACATGAATATCCACGATGTCTCTTTGGATGATGGTTCCACACAGCTTTGGGTAAAGGTTGATGACCGGGAAGAATTCGATGTATTTGATGTCGATAATGCCCAGAAGCTGATTGATGCAGGAATAGAGTATAGTGAGTGGATCGTGACAGGGGCTGATTATAGCAGCTGCATCACATTTGGTACAAAAGCGGATGAGGAACACAAATATCAGATAATCGGAATGTATGCGAAGGATCAGGCGGAGCATGAGTGTAATGATACAAGCTCAATAGAGCAGCCGTTTTATGTGGATAGAAAAGCGCCTTCAGGTACTATTGGATATGATGCTGATTTAATAGACGAGCAGAATATGGTCAGTCAGCAGGCATCAAATGTATATGGACAGCTGGAGGATATCAGCGGAATAAAGCAGGCATTCTACTATGTGAATAAATCAGATGAAAGTGGCAGTATTTTAAATGATGAGCAGGTAAAAGCGCTTGATGATTAAGCATGGAAGCCGTTAGAGCTTATTGAGGATACATATGATGCACGATATAAGTACAAGATTAATACATCTGATCTGAAGGATACTTCATATAACGTATATGTAAAGGCTCAGGACAATTGTAATGGCGAGACAGCATTTTTCTCCACATCGAAGCTGGTTGTTGATACCCTGCCACCGGAGCTTACAGTGTCCCAGGATACCATGACAGCAGCCGATGAAAAAGGCTGGCATAAGGATGATATAAGCTATATCGTTAAGGCTGATGACAGCTTATCAGGAATTAAGAGTGTTGAATACACTGTATTTGATGGGAAAAGGAAAATTGTATCAGGACAGACTGTTGAGCTTGACGCAAGCGGGGAAGGAAGGATAACCATTCCGGCAACAGAGCAGTTTAACGGAATTGATCTGATGCTTTCAGTAAAGGCAACTGATTATGCCGGTCTTAAGACAGAGGTTAAAGGTGACAGCTTCAAGTTCAGCATGGACAGTCAGTCACCTGATGTCAGTATAGAGCCGGAAGCGGGCAAAAACAGAAAATATTTCAATGACGATGTCCGTATAAAAACAAGTGTAGCTGACAGCATTTCAGGTGTTGTATCAGCAAAATACCAGATAGTGACAGATGATCAGTCAGTATCGGATGATGAAGGTGCATGGAATGAGATTGATGAATCAGGAATCATAAATGTATCGGCTGAGGCTTATCTGGATAAAAAGGTAGATGTATATGTTAAAGCTGTTGATGAGGCAGGAAACGTGACTGTAGTGGATTTGACAGCAAGCGGCAGCCAGCCATTTTATATTCACAAGACAGCGCCTGCAATAACAGTGACATATGGTACACCTGAGCAGCCGGATCCACAGTGCATCAGCAGTGTAAAAGGCACTGAGTATTACAGGGAAAACAGGATTGCAACCATTTCGGTAAAAGAGAATGAGCTTTTCTTTGACCCAGATGAAACAAAAATCAATGTAAAGGTTGATGGAAATGAACAGACACAGTCAGATGCATGGTCTGAAAAGTCGTACTGGGTAAAGACAGGCGAGGGAGCAGAAGCTGTTTACAGTAAGCAGCTCGTATTCAATGCAGGACACAAGTATGAGATAGATGATATAGTTGACACAAATATCACATCATTTATAGCAGTGACAGATAAGGATAAAGTTATGGATTTATTACATACGATAAAGGACAAAACAGAAAAGCTGGATAAATCCATAATGCGCGAGCAAATAACAGGATTGCAGGATAATATAGACAAAACAATTGAGAAGGCACAGAGCGTGAAGGAGGAAAACAAAGATGACTTATAATCAGTACAGGATGATATTTTACGTATCCTTCACCGCATTTGCCATAATGCTTATAGCTTCAATAGTCATACTTATAGTGCTTGAAATACCTAAGGTCATAGGTGCACTTACCGGAAAATCTGCCCGGAAAGGAATTGCAGCAATTGTACAAAAGCAGACAGCGGGACATATTGACATAACATCGTCCGGTCCGATAGCACCGTCATATAACCTGGCAGGGGAGAATAAGAAAAAGCCGGGATATACACAAAATATAGATGAAACTACTGTGCTGGATGCACCGACAGAAGTATTGCAGGATGAAACCACAGTATTGGAAGATATAACCGAAAAGCTGCAGAAAACCAATATCAGGTTCGAAGTAACAAAGAAAATAGAATTTTTACATACGACAGAATGTATCTCATAAGGAATGGAAAATAGCGAATGTCTAAATTAAAAGTAAGCATAAAAAAATCGACCGTTACTGCCATGATGAAGGCAGGACGAAAGGAAAGAATAAATGAAACCGAACTAAGCCAGCTAGCCAGAATAAAACCATGTGGAATCATGCATGTGACAAAAACAAAAAAAGACAGTGTCATATATACGTGCCCTGCAAATATAAATCTTACCGATAGATTGAAAAAAGCCATAAGCAAATATGATTTCTTTTTCATGATTGAGCAGATAGTAATAATGGTTGAGGATGTATACAATAACGGACTGAACGTAAACAGTGTTCGTTTTAATATGGATGACGTATACATAAACGAGATGACAAAAGAGATGTACTTTATATATTTTCCGATAGTAGGAGGACAGGAAAGTGCAGATATTGTCGGGTTTATAGAAAACATAATTTATACAATGACACCTGTTATCAATGAGGATACGAATTATATATCCAGATTTATGTATTATGTCAGAAGCTTCCATGGCTTCAACGGCAATGCAATAGAAAAATATATCTCACGCGAAGAGCGTGCAGTTGTGAACGTGCTGAAAAACAAAGCAGTGACAATGCAGCAGACAATGCAGCAACAGATAATGCAGCAACAGACAATGCAGCAACAGACAATGCAGCAACAGATAATGCAGCAGGTAATGCAGGGCAGCATGGATGGAACTACAGTGTTGTCAGATGATGGCATATCCGTACAACAGATACAGCAGATGCAACCGGTGAACTATCATTTTGCAAGTCTTACAAGGCAGGTAACAGGTGAAAAGATAGAGCTTGGCAAACCATCGTTTGTGCTGGGAAAGAATCCGGAAAAGTCAGATTATGCGGTAGCAGACAATACGAATATCAGCAGGGTGCATGCAGTGATAACCATGCGAAACGGACGTTATTATGTAATGGACCAAAATTCTACCAATGGCACATTTATCAATGGAAGGATAATAAAGGCGGGGCAGGAAACAGAGATATTACCGGGAGACTGTCTGATGTTAGCTAATGAGGAATTTATATTTAATGAATGAAGAGGCAAGCAATAGTGTAAGAAGGATGTTTGATAATGTAAATGGAGTGGATGATCTATATGCAGCCAGGTTTCGGGACGAATATATGGACTTGGAAAGATTCAGCACTGCAATTAAAGAACTGGCAGCTCTGATTAATGTAAGATCCGTTGAGAATATATATACTATGGATTGCCAGACATTGAAAACAAAAGCTGGTAATATACAGGCAAAAGTGGACTCGAAGATAACAGAGTATTATAAAGAGCGATTCTATTCAGTGGATTCTAATGGAAAGACAGTTATGAACTGGGACGAAATAAACTATGAGATGCGGAAGGAATTTGTGCCAGATGCAGAGCTGCAGGCACTTGTATCAGTATTTCCAAAGCTGTCCACAGATGATGAGGAAGAAACCATAGCAAATATAGAGAACATGCTGCGCGCAGGTTATGGAAACGCCAAGGATGATGAGTGGATAGATAATGCAGATCTGGAAGACCCTAAGTATTACAGTGTGAGTGTCACGAATACATTTAAGAGGGCGGTGGATATATATAAGACAAGTATGGATATAATTGACTATTACAGCGAAAAATGTGCATACAGAAACGACGAGATTAGTGATGAAGCGCTTGAAGAGATGAAAGAGCAGTACAGAGTGTCATCCCTGTTTAAAGCAATGGTTGATAGCTACCCGACAATAGGAGTTGCATATAATGGAAAAAACGATGGATTTACAATACATTCCGATAAAGAGAAAAATGTGACCGTATCCGTATGCCTGAAAGAGCTGCCGTTTGATGTAAGCATATGCAATATTACAGACAGCAATGACAGGGAGATATTGGACAAATATTATAACGTCAAGGTAACAAATGGAACTATTAATGAAAAAGTAGGAAAAGAAAATGAGAAGGTCAATCAGATAGATGCGTATGGAATGGTAGATAATCAGATTGTAAGCCATGTACTTCCACACGGCATGATTGAGAATACAAAGCAGAATCTTGAAAATCAAAAGGAAGAGGAAAAGACTGAATGCAGAGTATTTTTTGATGTAACAAGTAATACTTTAAAAGGTAAGATTATTGATGAAGCTATAGGCATTTCAGCGGTAATAATAAATGAAACCGTAGGAGATAAGATTAACAAGGCTAACGCAGCAATAAATTATTTGAATGACTTAAATGCAGCATATGATGAAAATAATGAAAATGTACAAAATAATGCAGAAATTGATGAAGCAAAAGACAGACTGACAGAAACAGACTTTACATGTCAGGACATGATAGAAGATGCCAATTATTTCGGCATGGATATGGAGATAACCAGGGTAGGTGACACCTATATCTGTGATAATATCACGATGGATGTGGAGAAAGTGACGAAGATGGTGGATGCATATAATGCACAGGCAGAGCCGAAACAGCAGGTAAGTATTGATGACTTGGAGGACTATGCCAGGGGAGCAGGTGATAAAAATCAGAGAGAGGATGACGAAGACTATAAGGCTTTGTGCAACAGAGTGTCAAACTATATTGATTACGTTATAGAAAATTGAGATAACAATAAATAGGCATGAATGCAACGCATACAGAAAGGAAAATTTATTATGAAGAAAGCAATATCAGTTCTTATGATAGCAGCATGTATGTTATGTATGGTGACAGCATGTGAAAAAAAGGATAAGAAGGAAAATGACACATCAGCAGCACAGGCAACAGAAACAGATTGCACGGCAGCAGAGCGTGTGACCACAGAGCCGGAAGGTGAAATCACGATATCAGAGATGATAGATCAGAGGATTAAAGAGGAAGGGAAGATAATGATATATAGGATGCATTTTGGTCCGTCAAAGACTCCTTTGGAAATAACAGAGGATTTAAAAGTTAATATTATCTCATATGATGGAGAGAAACTAAAAGGCTATGATAATCCTGATGATTTCCTTATGGAGACCAGACTTGGTGACATAATACATAATAAAGTGGATTATTCAACATATAATATAGGCGCATATGGTGGAAACTGGAAAAGATATGATAATGAGTTTGGAGATGAAAAATATGTGGAAGAAGAAGGCTATGTACAGCGCGAAATCACTACAGATGATTCGGAAAATAATGCCCAGCTGGAGACACTGTATTTGTATTCAAAGGGAACTCTTTATAGCAGGGATGCTGGAAGTAAAGAATGGAACCAGACAGAGAAAAACGATAACCTTCCAGTAGTGTTATTTGGAACATTTGAGAGGATAAAGCTGGATGGAAAAACATACATGACATTCTGCGTAAGAGATAATCTGGATTTGATAGAGTATTATATAATTCCGGACAATAAATTCACAGAGAACAAGACAGTTGTATATGACACTCCGGGAACAGAGAAAACCACAGTCAATACAGTGGATTACCTCAAAGAATACCAGGCGGTTGCCCAAGAAGAACTGGAGCAGATGATAGTTTTCCCGGGCAGTAAAAAAGCGGAAAGCTCACAGGCTGCAGATTAAATACGGTATGATTGCATATGCCAACAAGTTTGCAGAGCTCAGACCTTTATTTGTAAAAGTTTATCAGAACAAGAGGAGAAGCAATATGGCAAGTCTGTTAGAACGATTAAAATATATAATAGAAGATATTTTTGGAAAGAAAACCTATGCAGAATCTCAGAGAGATAAATATAAAAAAGTAGTAAGGAATTTGGAAAAAGAGTTAAAGAAAACAGACAATTTAAGTGATGTTATGGCTCAATTAGCAACAGATTACAATACAATGGAGATGAATCCGGATTCTGCTCAGGGAAAACTCAGTGACACTTTTGTAACAAAGGAAAGTGAAAATCGCGAGGCAGTAGAAAAACTGGGGGCTGATTTTAAAGAAATAATTGCAGAGGTAAAATCAAAATTGGAATTTGCAAGAGATGAATATAATTACTGGTGTGACGAAGCAAAACGTGAAGATGATGAAATGAAGATATATCAGCAGCAATATTATGAAGAGGAAGAGAGATTAAGAAGAGAAGCTGCGGAGGAAGAGGCAAGGCGAAAAAGAGAAGCGTCATAGGTTGATTAGTTAGTTATGGGAAAGGAGAATGTATGCAGGATTTTAAAATGTCAGGAAGCAATATGAATGAACTGCTGACTAACATGAAAGCAATAAAGGAAAGAATAGATGATTCCTACGATGAATTGACCCTGCTTATGTCGCGTATTGAGAGTGATAAATTGTGGAAGGGGAAAGAAGAAACTACTTTTATGGCATATATGGGGCTGATGCAACAATATCATAAAAGTTTTTCAAAGGCTAACGGTGACAATCCGGTGCAGCAGGCAATCGATGCATTAAAATCTCATGGTGACAGAGTAGATGATTTTTATGATGAATTTCAGGAGTATAAGGATATGGAGGACATGTAATGAGATTTACGGAGCATGAAATGGTGTTTTTTAATAGTATTACAAAAGGAAATGATGTATTTGGAATTCTATTAAAATTCCGGACACAGAAAAGTCACGAAGAGGAAGTTAAAAAAACTATAAATGGACTGATAGAAAAGGTTGTGCTTGCATCTGAAACGGAATTGACGAAAATGGGATTTTTTCCGGCAAGAGCGTTGGAATGTTATAAAGAAAGTCGGAATCATATTATTATAAATTATTTACATATTGCACTTTTGGAACAAAGAGAGGCAATTGTGATCATTCCCTTGAAAAATAGAGAATATGAGATGTTACGGCTGCCGAGAGTCGCTGTCTTATATTTATTATTGAAAATATATCCGGTATTACAGACTGGAACAGTACTGGAAAAGGAGCTTTTACAGCTGCAAGACATTGATTCTTTTTTAAGAGAAGTAAAAGACTGCAAAGAGAATATCATGATAGGAGAATTTCAGGATAATGCATTAACAAAAGAATGGCTTTATTATTGGAAGAATAATCGGATATTTGAGTATGACCTGAATCGGCAGATAAAAAGAGAAGTGGATGCAGTACAGGTAAGAAGAGAATTACTGAGACTTCTGGCAATTGATGAGGAGGTAAAAAATTATGCGTAGTAGCGTAGATACGGCCTGCAGCGGATCCTCAGAAGAAATAAAAATAGGTGCCGGTGTTTTGGATTATATAAGTGAATTGGGAAATATCCAGGCAAAGATTTTGGAGGCATATACCTATAGTGAACAGTGTGTACAAAATATAGAATCAGAGGATACATATCAGGGGGAGGCCAGAGAGGAGATGCTTGCATTTTTTAAATCCCTAGCCAGTAATATGCAGAAAATGACATTTTTGTATCAGGCGGCAGGAACGTACATTCAAAATGCTTATAATACTATGTATTATAATGAACAGCAGGTTGTGGAATGGGTCATTGGACAAATTGGAGGAAATGAATAAAAGTTATGGAAGAAGAAATAAAAAAAGCATACATGGATTGGAGTGAAAAAGGTGTAAGCTATTTAAATTGTATGTATGTGTATGATATAATGATGGATGTGGACGAGGCACTGCAGACCTGTGATACCATTTTAGATGAAATTGACCTGGGAATTGACTATACATCTAGGGAAAAGGATATTGACAGGCTTTTAGAGGGGCATGGAACCCTTCACCGTTATATTGATGTCTTAAATT
>OBKN01000206.1_pt1 | contig 33386 bp, 27 predicted proteins | sample 1519931 | NCBI WGS metagenome assembly OBKN01 (sample SAMN04209254, study PRJEB22552) | human gut metagenome | biome: gut; material: feces | host: Homo sapiens | place: USA: Oklahoma
GAGACGGCGAGTTAGCCGGCAGGTCGGCATGTCAATCCTGGTCTAACAGAGCCTTATTTAATCCCCGTCCCTGAAAAATCAATTTGCGGGCAGAAGGGCAAAAGTAGTCAAAAAACCCTTCCCATATTAGCTACCCCTTGCACCGATTATTCGCCCGGGTTGATGTTCGCGTAGAACTCCGCCCCATCATCGAGCCGCAGGACGCCCACGCGACCGAACTCGGAGCCGGTGGCGGCAGCGCAGTCGATGTCGATGCGATCGGGCACACCGGCGGCATCCTCGCCGCCCAGGCGCACGATCTGCCCGCGGCCCGACTCCTCGTCGAGCCCCGCAAGACCACCGACCTCGCAATAACGCCCGAGCGACACCGTTGGCGTGTGACCGCTCACAACGACCGGGCCCTTACCCTCGGTAGAAAGCAGCCCGGTCGGCACATCCCAATAGCCGTGACGAATCCACAGCAGGTCATCGGACGACTGTACCGCGAGCATCTGCTGCAGCAGCTCGCGATCGGCACCCACCGCTCCAACGCCATCGGCACAATCGACGCCATGCTCAAGCAAAAACGCGCGCGCCGCCTTCATCTCGATTCCAGCATGTACCAGCAGATACGGGCGCTCCTCGGTCTCGACCACCGCGTAGAGCGGCAGCGCGGCCATCCATCGCACGAGCTCCTCGTATGCCTCAAATTCCATGTCGTTGAGCTGCTCGCGCGTCGTCCAGCCACCGTTGATATCCCAGGTCTCGGCATCGAGCGGATCCTGACCAATGATGGCATCGAGCATGATCTGCTCGTGATTACCCTTGAGCACGTGGGCGTTGGGCAGCGAGCGCACGAGCTTAATAACGCCGACCGGATCGGGCCCGCGATCGATCATGTCGCCCAGCACGTACAGCGTGTCGTCGGACGTCAACGAGATCTTAGACAGGGCCTCGTCAAGCGCACGCACGTGCCCGTGAGCATCAGATGTCACATAGATCGCCATGGTACGCCTCTCCTTGCATTGCGGCCGAAGCCCGGCGCCGCAACTAAAACTTCAAGTTGAACTTAAACGTTACCCATTGTACTCCGTTGCAATAAAGCTGGAAAGGGTTTCCGAGCAGAGGCAAAGACGGCAGCCGTCTATGACGATATCGCGCACGCCCGCAATCCAACCCTATAAACCCACCATCTTTGGGTACAAATAACCGCAGACAACTGACCGTGCCACGCCAACCACCCAGGAGCGGACACTATCCATGAACCAGATACTTCTCTTTATCGGCCTCGTCATCATTTTGTGCCTGACCATCAAACCCGTCGGTAAAAAGCTCCCCTTCCCCACCCTGCTCATCTTTATCGCGCTCGGCATGCTGCTGGGCGTCAACGGCCCGGCGCACATCGACTTTAGCGACTACGCGCTCACCGAGACCGTCTGCAGCACGGCGCTGCTGTTTATCATGTTCTACGGCGGTTTTAACACCAACATCGACCGCGCCAAACCCGTCGCCGTGCCCGCGGTGCTGCTGAGCACGCTCGGCGTCGTCATCACTGCCGGCATTACGGGCGCGTTTGCGCATTTCGCCCTGGGTTTCGACTGGGTCGGGGGCCTGCTGCTGGGCTCCGTTGTGGCATCCACCGACGCGGCGAGCGTCTTTAGCGTGCTGCGCGAGCACAGCCTATCGCTGAGGGGTGGCACCGACTCGCTGCTCGAGGTCGAATCGGGCTCCAACGACCCCGTCGCGTACATGCTCACCGCGGTGCTCGCTACACTCGCGGCCGGCGGCGACATCAACATTCCCGCACTGCTGGCCAAGCAGATTATCCTGGGCGTGGGCCTGGGCCTTGCCATCGGCTGGGCGGCGGGCCGCCTGATTGAACGCGCGCACGCAACGGCCAAGGACGCGCAGACCATCTTTTTGTTCGCCGTGGCCATCGTCGCCTACGCGCTGCCGAGCTACCTGGGCGGCAACGGCTTTTTGGCTGTATACCTGGCCGGCATTGTGCTGGGTGCCAGCGACATCACCGGCAAAGTCGAGATGGCGCACTTCTTTGACACCCTCACCGAGATGGCAGAGATGACCATCTTCTTTTTGCTGGGCCTGCTCGTTACACCCGCACGCCTGCCGCAAATGCTGCTACCGGGCCTGGCACTCATGGCGTTTATGCTCTTTGCGAGCCGCCCCATCGCCGTAGGCATGCTGCTGGCGCCGTTTAGGACGAACCCTCGCCAGGTTGCACTCGTAAGCTGGGCGGGTCTGCGCGGAGCAGCTTCGGTCGTCTTTAGTCTCTTTGCCGTGGTGGCCGGCGTTCCCGGCGGACACGACCTATTTGACCTGGTGTTTGTGATTGCCGTGTCGAGCATTGTGGTGCAGGGCTCGCTGCTGCCGGCGGTGGCGAAGAAGCTCGATATGATCGATGCGACCGGCGACGTGCGCCGCACCTTTAACGACTACCGCGACGAGGACGGCATGTCGTTTGTAAAGCTCAAGGTGGGTGCTGGCCATCCGTTTGCCGAGCGCTCGCTCGCCGATATTGGCAGCGCGACGGACATGCTCGTGGTCCTGGTGCTGCGCGACGGGGCGCACCCGGTGCTGCCCAACGGCGATACCGTGATCCAGGAAGGCGATCTGCTGGTGATGGCCGCCCCAACGTTCGAAGAGCGTGCCGAGGTTACGCTGCGCGAGGTCACCGTAACCCCCCACGGTCGCCTGGCCGGCCAGCGTCTTCGCGATGTGCCGCAGGGCAAGCACCCCTTTATCGTGGTGATGCTCAAGCGCGACGGCCAAACGATCATCCCCGACGGCAACACCCTAATATACGCCGGCGACGAAGCCGTCATCGCCACGCTCGCGTCGTAGCGGGCAGGAGGTAGCTAATTTGCGACGAAGAGATCAAGCGCCTAGAAAGCCTCATGCCTTCGCTCGCAGATTTGGATTTGCCTGAGGAGTAAAGCACCCCTCCCCCATGTAACCATCCTGTAAATCATAGCGGCGCACTCGGGTTTTGCTGTGATGCGGTCGCGCCTAGCGCTCCACTGTGCTAAAGTATCCCGAACGTTCAAACGACTACGAGGGAGACTAGAAGATGGCACGTGTGCACAACTTCTCAGCTGGCCCGGCCGCGCTGCCTACAAGCGTGCTCGCCGAGATCGCCGACGAGATGATGGACTACCGCGGTTGCGGCATGTCCGTGCTCGAGATGAGCCATCGATCTAGCATGTACCAGCAGATCATCGACGACGCCGAGGCAACCCTGCGTCGCCTGCTAAGCATCCCGGACAACTACCGTGTCCTGTTTTTACAGGGCGGTGCCACGCTGCAGTTTGCGGGCATCCCCATGAACCTCATGCACCGCGGCCGCGCCGGCTACATCGTGACCGGCAACTTTGCCAACAAGGCATACAAAGAAGCCGCCAAGTACGGTGAGGCCGTGCTGCTCGCGAGCTCCGAGGACACCAACTTCGACCGCATCCCCGACATGGCCGACATCAATGCGCGCATTGCCGCCGAGGCCGCAGGCGACGGGCTCGACTACGTCTACATCTGCCAGAACAACACCATCTTTGGCACCATGTACCACGAGCTGCCCAGTTGTGGCGATGTGCCGCTGGTCGCCGATGTCTCGAGCTGCTTCCTGTCGCAGCCGCTCGACGTTGAGCGCTACGGGCTCATTTACGCCGGAGCGCAGAAAAACGCCGGCGCCGCGGGCGTGACCGTGGCCATCGTGCGCGACGACCTCATCGCAGATGGCCCCGCCTTTGCGCAGACGCCGCAGTACCTGGACCTTAAGACCCAGGCCGCCAAGGGTTCCATGCTCAACACGCCCAACACCTTTGGCATCTACGTGTGCGGCAAGGTGTTCCGTTGGGTTGAGCAGACCGGCGGACTTGCCGCCATGGCCGAGCGCAACTGGGCCAAGGCCAACCTGCTCTACGACCTGCTCGAGCACAGCGTGCTGTTCCATGGCACCACACAGGCCGACAGCCGCTCCATCGCCAACGTCACCTTCCGCACCGGCGACGCCGAACTCGACGCGGCCTTTGTCGCAGGCGCGGCAGAGCACCAGATTCAAAACGTCAAGGGCCATCGCCTGGTGGGCGCCATGCGCGCTAGCGTCTACAACGCCGTAACCATGGAAGATGTGCAGGCACTGGCCTCGTACATGAAGGACTTCGAAGCGCAGCTTAGTTTGAGCCCGCGATCTAACTAGCCCGCAACGCGCGGGCCGATCAGCCATCTCAGACCACCCTGTATAGATCAAAACCTGCTAAGGAGTTTTCCATGCGCAAGATTAAAACCATCGATGACATTACCAAGGACGGCAAGGTCGAGTTTGGTGAGGGCTACGAGTTTGTGAGCACCGCCGAAGAGGCCGACGCCATTCTGATGCGCTCGACCGACCTGCACGGCTACGAGCTGCCCGAGGGCATCCGCGCCATCGCCCGCTGCGGCGCCGGCGTCAACAACATCCCCGTCGAGGAGTACGCCAAGAAGGGCGTCGTCGTCTTTAACTCCCCCGGCGCCAACAGCAACGCCGTTAAGGAGCTCGTCCTAGGCATGCTGGTGCTCTCGAGCCGCGGCGTGGTGCAATCAATGAACTGGGTGCGTGACAACGCCGACGACCCCGAGATTCAGGTCGATGCCGAAAAGGCCAAGAAGGCCTTTGTGGGCCGCGAGCTCAAGGGCAAGCGCATCGGTGTCATCGGCCTGGGCAACGTGGGCTCCAAGGTCGCCAACGCCTGCGTCGATCTGGGCATGGACGTTTACGGCTACGACCCGTTCATTTCCGTCGAGCACGCGTGGGTGCTGAGCCGCGAGGTGCAGCGCGTGGGCACGCTCGAGGATCTCTGCCGCGGCTGCGACTACCTCACCGTGCACGTGCCCAGCAAGGCCGACACCATCGGCATGATCAGCACCGAGCAGATCAACCTGCTGGCCCCGGGCGCCGTACTGATCAACTACGCACGCGAGACCATCATTGACGAGGACGCCGTTGACGCCGCCCTGCGCGAGGGAAAGCTCAGCTGGTTTAGCTGCGACTTTGCCACGCCCAAGACCGTCAAGATGCCCAATACGTTTATCACCACGCACTCGGGCGCCGGCACCGGCGAGGCCGAGGCCAACTGTGCCGACATGGCCATCAGCGAGCTTAAGGATTACCTGGAGAACGGTAACATCGCACACAGCGTCAACTACCCCGCTTGCAGCATGGGCAAGGCGCGTGCCGCAAACCGCATCGCCTGCCTGCACGCCAACGTGCCCAACATGATCGGCCAGATCACGGCAATCCTGGCCAAGGACAATGCCAACGTGCAGCGTATGACCAACGAGTCCGCCGGCGAGAACGCCTACACCATGTTCGACACCGACGAGCACCTGGACAGCAGCACCATCGAGGCGCTCAAGCAGATTCCGTCGATGTATCGCGTGCGCGTGATCAAGTAGCGCCGACTGACCTGACGGGCAGTTCCCCATGTGGCCTGCCCGTCGCTGACATTGAATGCCCGCGGGGGCGCCTTTCGCACGAGAGGCGCCCCCATTTTTGTGAGCGCTCCATTAAATGCACTGAGCCGCTTCTTGGCATACAATCTGTATGTTGACCTAACTATCTGTGAGGTGCCTATGGTTGATACAGATTTTGCTTGGCGGCTTACGCAAGGGCTCGTGCGGATCGACAGTTCCGACCCAGGTGCGTATGAGGGCGAGATTGAACGCTATATCAAAGCGTTGGTTGAGGAACGGTTGGCGCAGCTGAGCCATCCGGTACTCGATGCCGTGCAGGTTGAGGAACTCGAGGTGCTGCCCGGGCGCCGCAACCTTATGGTCACCGTGCCGGGACTGAGCGACGAGCCACGGCTCGTCTATATCTGCCATATGGATACCGTTACACTGGGCGATGGCTGGGACGCGGACATTCCGCCGCTCGGAGCGATCGTGCGCAACGATAAACTCTATGGCCGCGGTGCCTGCGATATGAAGGGTGGCCTGGCCTGCGCCATTGCCGCACTGGTCCATACGCTCGAGCGCGTGGCGGCAGAAGGCAAGCTGCCCCGCCGTGGCTTCTCACTCATTTGCTCGGTCGACGAGGAGGACTTTATGCGCGGCTCAGAGGCCACGATCGATGCTGGCTGGGTCGGCTCGCGTGAATGGGTGCTGGACACCGAGCCCACCGACGGACAGATCCAGGTGGCGCACAAGGGGCGTACGTGGTTCGAGATTGAAATGACTGGCGTGACGGCGCATGCGAGCCAGCCCTGGAAGGGCGCGGATGCCGTCGCTGCCATGGCCGAGGTCGTGTGTTCGCTCCGTCGCGCGTTTATGGCGCTGCCCGCGCACGATGAGCTGGGGCCTTCGACCATCACGTTTGGCCAAATCGAGGGCGGATATCGCCCCTACGTCGTACCCGACCGCGCCAAAGTCTGGGTCGACATGCGCCTGACCCCGCCGACCGATACGGCCGCCGCGACGCGCATGGTAGAGCAGGCCATCGCCGTCGCCGAAGCCGCCGTTCCCGGTTGCCATGGCAGCTACACTGTAACGGGCGACCGCCCCGCCATCGAGCGCGACCCGAACTCTCCCCTTCTAGCAGCGCTCAAGCGTGCCGCCGATGACGTGACGGACGCGGACACGACCGTCGGCTTCTTTACCGGCTACACCGACACCGCCGTCATTGCCGGCAAGACAGGTAACCGCAATTGCATGAGCTACGGTCCCGGGTCGCTCGCGCTCGCGCACAAGCCCAACGAATATGTGCCCCACGCCGATATCGTTCGTTGTCAGCAGGTGCTAATCGCGCTCGCCGATAACGTGCTCTGGGACGCGAGCGGCCAAGTTGGGGCATAATAAGCCGCGAACAAACCGACTCGTGCGTTAGGACCGCCCATGAAAGCACTTCCGTTTCCCTGCATCCGCCCGGCTCAGGACCGCGTGCTCGAGGCGCTGCCTGCAATGGGCAGCATCCTGAGCGGCAACGATGCTCTGCGCGGAGCCCTTGCCGATGGTCTGATGCTCAAGGACCCGGGTGCGGCGTATTACGTGTACGAATGCTCGGGCGAGCCGGGACGTGTGACGGGTGTCGTGGCGATCTGCCCGGTTGGTGCGCTGGCGGGCGGCGACGCGGTTGCCGCCGATATGACCGCCGCTGCGCGCGCAATCGCCGACCTCAAGGTACAGCCCCGTCCCGTAACGCTTGTCTACGAAGCCTCTCCCGTCATGGATATCATCCTCGGCGCCGCAAAAGAGGGCGCTTCACTCTATGCCGTCACCGACCCCGCCGGCATTACGCACCGCGTGTGGGAGGTCAAGCGCGAGGACGCCGTCGGGGCCATCCGCGCCATGCTCGACCAGGCGCCGGAGCCGGCACTGGCCGACGACCCTGCCTACGCTGTCGCACTAGTCGAGGCATCACAGCTCCTGGCCGACGGTGCACGTGCCGCCGGCACCTACACGGGCAAAGAGCCGTTCAACTTTGCCGTAGCTGCGCTCTTCCCCGCCGCGCAGGTCAGCGGCGGCGCGGCGCAGGTTCCGACGGGTCTGCTCACGCACCAGGTCGCGCGGTTCTAGCAAGACCAGACCGTCCAGCACAAAAATCGGCAGCCCAACAAACAGGGGGCGGAGATGCAGCAGGTACATGCATCTCCGCCCCTTTTGCGTCGAGAAGTTATGCCGACGACCCGTGCCGCCGCGCTCGCGTTATCCGCGCTGCGGACCCGCAGTAGCCACGAGCGGTTCAAGCCCCAGCTCGCGCGCGTAGTCTTCCTGCGTAAAGACTTCGACCAGTTCAAACGTATCGGCCGCATCGTCAAACGCAAAATGCAGCACTGAGCAGTTGCCCGGCACGCGTTCGCGCTCGTCGGCCGCCGCGCCCCGCACGTGGTCCAAAAACTCCTTGATAGCCGAACCGTGGCTCACCGCGAGCACACACTCGTGGTCCGGACGTCGCATAAGATCGGTTATCGTCGCCGCCATGCGCTCGCGCACCTGCATCTGGCCCTCGCCGCCAAACTGACGATAGAAATCTCGCCACGGGCGCTCGGGCATAAGCATCACGCGCTCGGCCTCAAAGTCGCCAAAGAACCACTCACGCAGACCGTCCAGGCGCTCGTACGCCAAGCCCGGCCACAGGTTGGCGATAGTCTGCTCGGTGCGATGAAGTGTGGAGGTGTAGGCATGATCGGGTTCAATGCCGCGCGCACGTAAGAACATGCCGGCACGCGCCGCCTGGTCGCATCCCAGTTGCGTGAGCGGCGAGTCACTCCAACCCTGAATAATGCGCTTAAGGTTGAATATTGTCTGCCCATGACGAACCAGATACAGGTCTTTATTCATAGGGGTCCTTTCGTTCGTTACCAATCAAGGAGCGAAAACGCACCGTCGCAATAGCCAAAATGAAGCACGGCACCGTTGTCGGGTAGCTCTCCCCTGCCAGTCACATACTCAAGAAACTCCTGGCAGGAAGAGCCGTGGGAGACTGCCAGCACACAGTCGTGCTGCGGTCTGGCCATGATGTGGGACAGCGCCGCGACCATGCGCGACTGGAGCTCGCCTTCAGACTCGCCACCAAAGGCCACCGGATAATCACCCCAGGGCTGCGGCGGCATCTCGCGATTTGATGTACCCTCCAGCGAGCCCAAATGCCACTCGCGCAGGTCATCGACCAGCTCTATCGAGCAGCCCTCACCAGCAATTAGCTCAGCCGTATGCCGCGCCCGGCCCAACGGCGAGGAATACACACGGTCAAAGGTCACGCCACGCGCCTCAAACGCCGCGCGCGTCGCCAGCGCCTGCTCGCGCCCGCGCGCCGTAAGCGGCGAATCGTGCCCACCCTGCAAAATGTTCTGCACATTGAGCTCAGTCTGCCCATGCCGCACCAAATACAAATCTGCCACACGTCCTCCCCTCGCACCACCGCAAAGGGGACAGGTACCTTTGTGGTGGTTTACCGCCGGATCACACCGCGGTGACGCTCAGCTACACCAGTACGTCGGCAAGCGGGCGCTTGGGTACGTGGTGCACCTGCGCCTCGTCGCGCCAGTAATTAATTGAGCCGTCGGGGTTGGAATCGATCGCATCGATCACCTGCGTCTCGGCCGGAACGCCAAACGCCATGATCAGCTTGAGCTCATACTTGTCGCTATCGAGCCCCATGGCATCGATCGCGTGGGGCGTAAAGGCCTTGAACATGCAGGCAGCCACCTCGGGCGTGGCGCTGCGGGCGGCGAGCATCATCGTCTGCGCGGCAATGCCCGTGTCGACCTCAGTAATAGGAGCGGCGGGCTTACCCGGAACGGCGCGCTCGGCAAGAATCGCGATGTAGCCGGTCGGGCGCTCGCCCTCATCGGGACCCGGCCAATCCTTGAGCGCACCGGCCCATGCAAGCTCGTCAAATACACGAGCGCAGTCCTCTGCACCGCTTACCACATGAAAACGCAGACGCTGAGCATTGGCACCACAGGGAGTCAGGTGCGCCAGCTCCGCCAGCTCAAGCAAAAGCTCACGCGGCACGCGCATGGACTCGTCAAAGCGACGGCACGTGCGGGCGCAGCGAACCAACGCATCAAACGCGTCCAAGCCGAGCTTTTCGCAACCCTGCTTTGCCATCGACTCAGCGCTTACCGGCGCTGCGGGAACTGCTTCGTTCATAGGGACCCCCAATTTCGGGCAATTGTTCTTAGGAAAATCTAACCTAAAACGTAGGCAATAACGAACAGGGCTGCAATGTTCTACACCTGTTGAATAGAAAATCGCGACGTGGGGAACAACGGAAACAATTCGGGGCCTTTGGGTTACGTTTCACCCTCCCCGACCCATACGTCAGCGCCTTTAGGCGATACTGGTCGTAACGATCAAGGCTTACGCCGCACGGAAAGGAGACATTATGGGCATCTTTAAGAATGATGACCAAAAATCGAGCCAGTTTGGATTTGACGAGAAAAGCATGGCAGGCAAGGCCGTCAAGGCCGTGCGCTGGATTTACGCCATCACGGGCGTCTTGGCGCTCGTCGCCGGCATCGCACTGCTGTTTGCGCCCGCCAAGTCCCTCGTCTTCCTAACGACCGTCTTGGGCTTCTACTTTGTGATCACGGCCGCGATCAGGCTGTTTACCGCTGTTTTCGAGCCACTGCTGCCCACCGGCTGGCGCGTGACGAGCATCATCTTCAACCTACTCATTATCTTGGGCGGCGTCATAATCCTGCGCAACCAGGCCTTCTCGACCGCGACGCTCACCACGATGGTGGTTATCGTGGCCGGCTTTGGCTGGATCGTCGAAGGTGTCATGTCCATTCTGGAGTCCGAGCTTTCGTCCAACCGTGCCCTCGCCATCCTGAGCGGCGCGCTCTCCATCATCGCCGGCATGTTCGTGTTTATCTATCCGCTGTGGTCGGCCAAGATGCTCGTCATCTTTAGCGGCGCCGCACTGCTGGTGTTTGGCGTAACGCTGATTGTTCGCGCTATTCAATTTGGCAAACTGGTGCACTAGATGCCGCGAACGCTCTTTATTGATGCAGACGCCTGCCCGGTCACGCGCGAGTCGATTGACTGCGCGCGGCGGGCGGGCGTCGCCGTCGTTATCGCCGGCAACAGCACACAGAACCTGGAACGCCACATTCGCCGCGACGATCCGCGCGACGTCGAGCATGCGCGACGCGGATTTTGGGTCACGACGCTCGATGTGAGCATGGGCGCCGACAGCGCCGACTTTGCCATTGTCGAACGCCTGCAGGCGGGCGATGTAGTCGTGACGCAGGACATTGGCTTGGCGAGCATGGTGCTCGGGCGCGATGCCGCCGCCATCGGCGTGCGCGGGCGCGTCTACGATAAGGCGACCATCGACATGCAACTGTTTATTCGCCACGAGGAAAAGAAGGTGCGCCGCGCCGGCGGTCGCACTCGCGGTCCGGCGGCATTTACCAGCGAAGACCGGGCCCGCTTTAAGCGCAACCTCACCGAGCTGCTGCGCTAACCAAGGTAGATTTTCGGGACATGCCCGGAAATCTACCTTTTTGTTTTGCGCGGTGTGAGCGCTCGGAATCCATGGCTCAACAAAAAAACGGGCTTCAAAATGCCATGCGTCGCCGCATTGCGCAGGCGCCGAGCATGGCTATTTGAAGCCCATTTTTTAGGCCTACTTAGAGGCCGAAGGCGGATAGGATAAGGCCCCAGCCGGCGCCGATGACGTACATCATGACCAGGAACACGGCGTTTTCACGAGCGCTGCGGTTGGTGCGGAACAGGACAAGATAGCCCACGCCGGCGGAAATGAGCGTGCCGGCGAGCATCGGCGCCAGCTGTAGCGCGCCCTCCAGGTACAGCTGCGTAATGACCACGCTGGCCGAGCAGTTGGGGATCAGGCCGACGAGTGCCGAGCCCAAGACGGCGAGCGTCTCGTTGCCACGCAGGAACTGCTCGATCGCGGACTCTCCGAAGGTCTCGAGCACGGCAACTAGAATCAGCGTCACCAGGAAAATAAAAACCGAAACCTGCACGGTGTGCGAGATCGCGCTGCGGATAATCGACAGGACGGGCGCACCTTCGTGGGAGTGGTCGTGGCTGTGGCCGTGGTGGTGCTCATGCTCGCCCGTGTGACCGTGATCATGGCTGTGTCCGTGGTCGCGCTCGTGTTCATCTTCATCATCGCAACCGCAATGGTCGCGCTCGCACAACTCGTGGATGTGGTCGGCGCTCACGCCCGCCTCGGCCACCTCGTCGATGATGTCACCGCCGCTGTGGTCATCGTGCGCGCAGTTCACATGGGCAGGATTGGCCGCGGTTCCCAGCACGGTACGGCGAATCGCCGCGTGCGCGCGGGCGTTACGGCGCAGGCCGCGAATGGCAGCGTCCACGATAAAGCCCGTGACCAGCGCGATCAGTGCTTTCGAAGCCAAAAGCATCGCCATGGTCTGCACGGGCACCTGCTCGGCGAGCAACAGCGGCAGCATCTCATCGGAGGTCGAAAGGAACACCGCCACCAACGTGCCCAAGGTCACGACGCGACCGGCGTACAGTGTGGCCGCCATTGCCGAAAAGCCGCACTGCGGCACCATGCCCAGCAACGAGCCAACCACGGGACCCGCGGCGCCGGCGCGCTTGATGGCCCCGTTAACGCGGTCACCCGCGACGTGCTCCAAGGTCTCGAGAGCCAGATACGTCACCAACAAGAATGGCACCAGCGAGAGCGTGTCCTTGCCGGCGTCAAGCAGAATATCAATCAGCAAATCCATGACGGATGGAACCTTTCGTGTCTTTCGGCAGCATTGTAAAAGTCCTAGCGGTCAACTAGGGTATTGTAGTTGTCCTAGGCGCGATGCCAATAGTTGCCCATGGTAAACTATCATCTCGCCACATCTCAATGAACCCGAGCCGCGCGGTGCGGCCCGTCCAAGGAGCAGTTATATGAACGTTTCACAAGCACTCGAATACGAGCGCCAGCCGTTTATTCCCATGTTTATCTATGGCGATCACGGCGCCATGGAGTCCGAGCGCCAGAAGGGCGAGGAGGCCCTTAAGGTGCTCGAAACCGAGTACTTTACCGCCGAGGGCGACCCCAGCTTCGACTTTGCCACCGTGCGCGACCTGGCTGACCGCAACCGCGACCTGTGCGACCAGATTGGCGAGGCACGCCTGCGCAACGTGACGCCCGCGACGCTTTCGCGCGGCCTGTCCGATGCCGACACCTGCACCGCCATCGGTAAGATGCAAAAGCGCACCGCCGCGTCGGTCATGCGCGAGATCCGCGGCGACCGCGACGCGCTCGGCGTGGCCTACGCCCGCAAGCCCATCCAGGGCACCGTGCTCGGTATCGACATCGAGACCACCGGCCGTGCACCCGAGCGCGGCTATATCATCAACGTGGGCTGGGAGATCATGGATCTCACCAGCGACGCCGTGCCGCATGACGCCGAGGCACACTACTGTGGCCTGCCCGACATCTACCGCGGCGAGGATGTGCCGTTGTCGAATATCCACCACATCACCTGGGACGACATTGACAGCAAAAAGCCGTTCCGCGAGAACAAGGAATTGCAGAAGCAGCTGCTCAAGCTTATGAAGAAATACCCGTACATGGCGCATAACGCCGCGTTCGAGGACAGCTGGTTCAAAATTCATCTGGACGGTTACGCCGAGGCACGCCGCGCCGGCAAGATTATCGTCATCGACTCGCGCCAGATCTGCCGCAGCCTGGATGCCGACGTCCGCTCGCTCCCCCGCGAGTCCGCGCCCGCCGCGCTCGAGAACTGGGCCCGCCGCCGCGGCACCCTCGCCGCCGACGCCAACGAGCAGCACCTGGGCCTCGACGACACCGACCTCATGCTCCGCACGGTTCAGGCCGAGTTCAACCTCAAGAACCTATTCGCGAAATAACCGATCCATCTGCGGGAGCGCCTGCCAGGCACAGCGCAATCCGTCTGGGCACACCGACACGCAGTAAACTAGGGCGCAGCCTTATGGCTGCACCCTAGTTTTCATCAAAACGAGCAAATACGCGTGCTTCACATAGTCGGCAGGTTGGCCAACCTACATTTTTCGAGTTGTTCGGCCAGCTGAACCACTAGTCAAGGCCCCTTGAACCGCAATCGAAGCTAAAATCGCCTTAATTTCGCAACCAAGCCCCATAAATCTACCTGAATCAATTCGAATAGGACGTTGCGATCGCACCATTTGTATAGGATAAGGCCGAATAACTCAAATTATGTTGGTGAGGCATCTGAGCGGTCGGCAAAAACGCTTAGAAGCTACGAATCCGCAACTAAAGTTCATCAAAAAGGGGCAGCCGGCAGAAACCTCCCCAGCCAAAGCTGCTCCCTCAATACGACAGCTCAAAAACCCACCGTTCGCAGAAGATAAGCCGCGCCCCAATACCGTTGCCCGAAGTTTCGGGCGTATGCGGCGTCCGCTATGCCATCATACGCGTATGGGAATCATTCTGTCACATACCACGGCACGCGCTGTATACCAAACAGCCAACTCGCTCGCAAGCTACGCGACCGGTCCCATACCTATGGAAAAGATCAGGGTGTCTGCGCCGACCACGTCCGACCTGGAAGCGGCACGAGCATGGCTCAACAGAAAGAATGTCGATTCTGAACGTATCCATGTGCTGACGTTTTCCAATAATGCCAAAAGGCACCGCAAGGGCTGCATCTGCCACTGCACGCGCTATACGTTTGATGCAGAAAGCTACCTAGAACTCGAGCCGAACGTCTACATCGTCGATATCAAGCTGTGCGCGTTAGAAGCAACAGCCGACCTCAACCTTTCGGAGCTCGTTGAGTATTACTTTGAAATCTGCGGCTCCTACGCGCTTGGAACGTCCGACGAAACTCAATATCGCGAGCGCCCAGCCCTAACCAGCGTTGAAGAGCTCAGAGCCTTCTTTTCAGAGGCACCGGGGTATCGTGGATCTAATAAAGCACTTAAGGCACTTTCTTATGTACACGAAGGCTGTCGCTCCCCACTCGAAACGGCGTTTGTCATGATGCTGACAATGCCCAAGTCAATGGGTGGCTTAGCCATACGCGCTATCAAAACGGATTATCCGATCCCAGTCCCCAAAAGATACGCCGCCCTAACGCGACGGACGGTTTTCTACCTCGACGCGCTGCTCGAAAATTCGATGACCGATATCGAATACAACGGCTTTTACCACGACGAACCCGAGCAGCAATCAATTGACGAGGAGCGACGAAACACGCTGCGAAACATGGGATATGCCGTTATCACAGTTAGTCGTCATTCGTTTTTCAAGCAGTCCGCTTTTAAACGGGTCATGGAAGCGATTCGCATTCGCGAGAAGATATGGCCCGGTCGACTCCCGGATAACTTCGCCATCCTGCAAGAAACTCTTCGTCAATTTGTCTTGCGGCGCTACTTCGAATACGGTCGCCGCGTCCTGGAGACACTCAAAGAAGAAGAGGCCGCCAAGCGCGAAATTGCAAGCCAATATCCGCAAGCTGATGACCCGAGCATCAACGATGTGCCCGAACCCGACGACATGCAACACGTCGGGGCCCTTGCTGAGGAAATCAATGGGGCTTGGGAATGCGACATGTTCGCAAAAATCGATGAAAACCGCACGGAAGACGACACGATTATTGATCTAATTGAGAATTCGCTCTTCTAAAGGCGATCTCTGCGGATGTCCACCTACATTTTTCGACTTATTCGGCCACCGATGTGCCAGATTGGCTGCAGCAATGCTCAATATAACTTTAGATAAAACTGATTCTGCAGAAACTCCCGTAGAGGAAGAACTGATTCTCGCGGTATTTGACACGATAAAGTACAAATATGAACAGTTCTAATGCTTCTCAAGGTGGCTTTCTTAGCATGCTAGCCGAACATCTCGAAATATGTTGGCGAGCATTGCGTCGATGTCTCCCAACCCACAGAAAATCGCAGAAGCGGCAAGCAGTCATCGAAATTAACGCAAATTGTATTGACATATGAACATACACTCATATAATCGAAAGCAAGTTATATGAGCGCATGTTCATATGAAAGGATATTGCAATGAGCACCCGCGTTGATGAAACGAAACCCGACATCGAGGCCACCGAACCCGCGATCCCCACCACCTGCTCGCCCGAGGACCTTCCCGACGAGGAGCTTCTCTACGACCTCGCCGACCTGTTCAAGGTCTTCAGCGACACCACGCGTATCAAGATCCTTTACGCCCTCATGGGCCGCGAGCTCTGCGTGGCAGACATCGCCGAAGCGACCGAAACCTCGCAGTCCGCGGTGTCGCACCAGCTGCGCACACTCAAGCAGTCGCACCTGGTTAAATTCCGGCGCGACGGGCGCAATATCCTCTACTCGCTCGCCGACGACCACGTCTACACCATGCTCAACCAGGGCATGAGCCATATCTGCGAATAGCAACCAACCACGGTACCAGCGCGGCCTGCACCCAAGCCGCAAAAACGGGAAAGGAACCCACCATGAAAAAGCAGTACAAGCTCGATGAGATCGATTGCGCCAACTGTGCGCGCGAGCTTCAGGACGAGTTGGCCAAGCTCGAGGGCGTCAAATCCGTTTCGGTCAACTTTATGACCCAGAAGTTGACGCTCGAGGCCGATGACGCCGAGTTCGACGAGGTGCTCAACCGCGTTGTTGAGTTTACGGCCGACGCCGAGCCGGACTGCGAGATCATTCTCTAGCCCAGGTTTACGCCAACCTGCAAGGCCGCGCTTGCCGCGGCCTTTGCTCGCGAAATTATATGAGCGAATGTTCATACATTCAAATGGGAGGATACGAGTCATGGCCACCGCCGACCCCAAAAAGAAAAAGAAGAAGCGCAAGAAAAAAGAATCACTCGAGCATAAGCGCAACCGCATCCTGGTAGCGCTGGGCATTTTTGCCGTGGTGTACGCCCTCGATGAGTTCGGCACCCTTACCGCCGCATTCGGCACCCCGGGCGACATCTACGCCAGCTTTGTGCTGTTCCTCGTGCCGTTTTTGATTGCCGGCTACGACGTACTGCAAAAGGCATTCAATAACATCCGCCGCGGCAAGGCCTTCGACGAGAGCTTCCTCATGGCCGTCGCGACCATCGGCGCGTTTGCCATGGTGCTCTTCCCCGATACCGACCCGCACATGGCCGAAGGCGCCGCCGTCATGCTGTTCTACCAGGTCGGCGAGCTGTTTCAGGCGTACGCCGTGGGCAAGAGCCGCAAGTCGATCAGTGCCATGATGGACATCGCGCCCGACTACGCTAACGTCGAGCAGCCCGACGGCACACTCGAGCAGGTCTTCCCCGATGACATCGCCGTCGGCACCGTGATCGTGGTCAAGCCCGGTGAGCGCGTGCCTATCGACGGCGTCATCGTCGAGGGCGAGACACAGCTCGATACCGCCGCCCTTACCGGAGAGTCGGTCCCCCGCCCGGCCAAAACTGGAGACGATATCATCAGCGGCTGCATCAACATGACGGGTCTCCTCCACGTGCGCACCACCAAGCCCTTTGGCGAGTCCACCGTCGCGCGCGTCCTGGAGCTCGTAGAAAACGCTAGTGAGAAGAAGGCACGCACCGAGAACTTCATCACGCGCTTCGCCCGCGTCTACACGCCCGCTGTCACCGGCGCGGCCGCGGTACTCGCGCTCGGCGGTGGCTTGGTCACCGGCGCCTGGTCCGACTGGATCCTGCGCGGCCTGACCTTCCTCGTCGTCAGTTGCCCATGCGCGCTCGTGATCAGCGTGCCGCTCAGCTTTTTTGGCGGCATCGGTGGCGCATCCAAGCTGGGCGTCCTCATCAAGGGCTCTAACTACCTCGAGACGCTCGCGGATGTGGACACCGTCGTCTTTGACAAGACCGGCACGCTCACCAACGGCACGTTTTCGGTCGTGGCGGTACACCCCGAGGCAGGCTATACCGAGCAGTCGCTGCTCGAAGTCGCGGCCCTTGCCGAGTCATTCTCCGACCATCCCATCGCGCAGTCGGTACGCACCGCCTTCCAGGGCGAGCTCGATCCCAAACGCGTAAGCGACTCCACCAATGACGCGGGCCATGGCGTGACGGCGATTATCGACGGCAAGCGCGTCATCGTCGGCAATGCCAAGATGCTTGCTGTGGCCGGTATCGAAGCGCCCAATTGCGAGATCGTCGGCACCATCCTCCACGTGCTGGTCGATGATACGTACGCCGGCCACATCGTAATTGCCGACACCATAAAGACCGATGCCGAGCAAACGATTCGCGACCTGCACGCCGCCGGCGTCAAGCGCACCGTCATGCTCACGGGCGACCGTGAGGAGGTTGCGGCGTCTGTAGCCAAGCAACTCGGTCTCGACGAGTTCCACGCGCAGCTGTTACCGGGTGATAAGGTCGAGCGTGTCGAGGCGCTGCTTGCAGCAGAATCGGGCAAGGGCAAGCTCGCCTTTGTAGGCGACGGTATCAACGACGCACCCGTGCTTACCCGCGCAGACGTTGGCATCGCCATGGGCGCTATGGGCTCGGACGCCGCAATTGAGGCGGCGGACGTCGTGCTCATGGATGACAAGCCGTCCAACATCTCCCGCGCGATCCGCGTGGCGCGCAAGACCATGTCGATTGTTTGGCAGAACATCATCTTTGCGCTGGGCATTAAGTTGCTGATTCTGGTGCTTGCGGCACTGGGCATCGCCAACATGTGGCTTGCTGTGTTCGGCGACGTGGGCGTGGCGATTATCGCCATCCTGAATGCCATGCGCGCGATGGGTGTCAAGAACCTGTAGCGTTCGTGGGCTGTCCGGCCGGGACCGGGCTTGGTTTTGAAAACGTCCTCGCGCATGAGGCCCGTCTTTCCTGCTCCTGCGGAGCAACGGAAAGGCGGGCCTCGCGCTGTGGAGTGTTTTCAAAACCAAACCCGGCCCCGGCCTGCGGTGACGTAGGTGGCAGTTCTTGGGCATCGCTTGCTGGCGGGGTTCCTTTGCTGAAATGGACTTGGCCGAAAGGACCGCTGGTCCCGGTCGCTGGTTCGCGCTTTGCGCGAACTCCGCGCTACTGGGGGTTCGTTAGGATTCCGCCGCTTGGCCCGTCGCCTCGCCCCGGTTCAGCATCGCCCTCAGTTTCTCGAAGCTTTCCTCGCTCAGGCAGTGCTCCATGTGGCAGCCCTCTTGCGACGCGACCTCAGCCGAAACACCCGCATCCTCCAGCAGCCCCACGAAAAAGCAGTGACGCTCCCACATTTGGCGAGCGACCTCCAGACCACGCTCCGTCAGATGAACGTCGCGCTTGCCCATTTCGACATAGCCGTTGCTTTCCAGCGTCGCCATGGCCTTGGAAACGCTCGCCTTGGTTACGCCGAGGTACTCCGCAACGTCGATCGAGCGCACGATGCCCTGGCGTTCCGACAGAACGTAGATCGATTCGAGATAGTCTTCTCCGGATTCACGTAGGGCCATGGGCCGCCTTTCGCGATGATTGCTAGTTAGCCTTTGGATACTTTCCACGGCTTACTTTACCGCAAAAGTTGCCCATGTCTTACTACTTTGCCTAAAAGTTAGCCGTGTTTCACAAAACGAGCGGGACGAAAACAAAATGGGAACACGCCCCGCAAGGAGTGTCCCCAAGTGCCGAGCCGCAGCTATAGCAGTCCAAAGTACTTCGCGGCGTTGTAGATCCCATCGTCGTCCACGGCGGTCGTCACGTAGGTCGCCGCAGCTTTCACCGTGTCCTGCGCGTTGCCCATGGCCACACTTGTGCCCACGGCCGAGAACATCGACAGGTCGTTCTCGCCGTCGCCAAAGGCAATCGCTTCACTCGCGTCGATGCCCAGGCGCTCCAGCGTCGCCGCCACACCCAGGTCCTTGCCGCCGTTGGCCGGAATAATGTCGCAGAACAGGTCGCACCAGCGCGTGGTGAGCGAATGCGACACGGCATCGGTCACGATATGCTCGTCAACTGGGTCAACAAAGGCACAGAACTGATAGACCGGCGCGTCAAAGGCATGCTCAAACGGCTCCTCGTGGTAGACGATTCCCGCGTTGCTGCCAGCCGTCACCACGCGCTCGGACAGGCGGTTCACAAACGAGTTCTCGCCCTGCATGCACAGTGAGTCGTAGCGCCCCTGCGCCACCTGGTCCACAATCACCGCAACGTCGTCCGGATCGATCGGGCAGCTGCGGTAGACGCCCTTGGCATCAAAACAGTGCTGGCCCGAAAGCGTAATGTACGCATCCCAGCCCAGGTCGAACAGCCAGTCCGGCATCTGGTAGGTCGGACGGCCCGTGGCGATCACGCACGCAATCCCCTGCTCGCGAAAGCTGTCGAGCACCTGCTGCGCCGACGCCGGAATCCGGTGGGTCTTAAAGCTCAGCAGCGTGCCGTCGATATCGAAAAACGCGGCTTTGATCATTCTCGCCTACTCCTCGCCCTCGAGCTTTTCGCTCGCCTCGAGCCACGCCATCTCCAGCTCGTCCATGGCGGCGTGAGCCTCGTCGATCTTTGCCTGCTGCTCGCCGAGCGCCGTGTAGTTGGTGGGATCGACCTGGGCCATGGCGGCCTCGGCCTCCTCCACGCGGGCGCGCTGCGTCTCCATCTTGCGCTCGAGCGAGCTCACCTCGCGGCGGAGCTTCTGACGCTCGGCGTTGGAAAGGCCGTTGGGCTGACCGCTCGACTTGGGCTTGTCGGCAGCAGCCGCCGCACCGGTGTCGAACGTGCCGGTCTTAGCGCTCGGCGCGCCCACGGGCTCGCCCTCGGCGGTAGCGTTGCACAGGCGCAGGTACTGGTCCACGCCGCCGGGCATATGCGTCAGATGGCCATCGAGCAGTGCCCACTGTTGGTCGGTCACGCGCTCCATCAAAAAGCGATCGTGTGTCACCAGGATCAGCGTGCCGGGCCAGCCGTCCAGCAGGTCCTCGACAATCGCGAGCATGTCGGTATCCAGGTCGTTGCCCGGCTCGTCCAGGATGAGCACGTTGGGCTCGTCCAGAATCGTCAGCAACAGCGACAGGCGACGGCGCTGGCCGCCCGAAAGATCGCCGATGCGGCTCCAGAGCTGCTGCGTCGTAAAGCCCAGACGCTCGCAGAGCTTCTCGGGCGAAGTCTCCTTGCCGTCGATGACGTAGTACTTCTTATAGTTGCCGAGCACCTCGCGGATCGTGTCGCCCATGTAGGGTTCGAGCTCCTCGAGCTGCTGCGACAGCACGCCAAAGCGCACTGTCTGGCCAATCTTCACGCGGCCGCGCGTGGGTTCAATCTTGCCCTGGATCACGTCGAGCAGCGTCGACTTGCCGGCACCGTTCTCGCCCAGCAGGCCATAGCGGTCGCCCGCACCAATGAGCCAGGTCACGTCAGAGAGCACCTGCTTGGGCGCGCCATCGGTATCCGCATAGCCGGCGTCCACGTCGACCACATCGATAACCTGCTTGCCCAGGCGGCTCACGGCGAGGCGCTTGAGCTCCAGCTCGTCACGCACGGGCGGCACGTCGGCGATCAGCTCGCGAGCGGCATCAACGCGAAACTTGGGCTTGGTGGAACGCGCCTGGGCGCCGCGGCTCAGCCACGCGAGCTCCTTGCGCGCCATGTTGCGACGGCGTTCCTCGGTAACCACGGCCATGCGGTCGCGCTCCACGCGCTGCAGGATATATGCGGAGTAGCCGCCCTCGAAGGGATCGACCTGGCCGTCGTGGACCTCCCACATGCTGGTGCAAACCTCGTCCAAGAACCAGCGATCGTGCGTGACCACGAGCATCGCGCCCTGACCGCGCTGCCAGCGAGCCTTAAGATGGCGTGCAAGCCAGTTGATGGTGCGCATGTCCAGATGGTTAGTGGGCTCGTCGAGCATGAGCACGTCGTAGTCGCCGATCAACAGGCGCGCGAGGTCCACGCGGCGGCGCTGGCCACCCGAAAGCTCGCCCACCGTGCCCTCCCAGGGCACATCGCTAATGAGACCGGCGAGGATCTGGCGCGTGCGGGGGCTCGACGCCCACTCATACTCGGGCGTGTCGCCCACGACGGCATGGTGCACGGTGTCGGTGTCGACAAGCTGGTCCTTTTGGCCGAGCAGGCCGATCGTGGTGCCGCGACGATGCGTCACGCGGCCGTCGTCGGGCTCCAGCGTGCCGGCGAGCACGCTCAGCAGCGTCGACTTGCCGTCGCCGTTTTTACCGACAATACCAATACGGTCGCCCTCGCCCACGCCGAGCGTCACGCTATCGAAAATATGCTTGGTGGGAAACTCTAGGCTGACGGAATCGCATCCCAAAAGAATCGCCATATGCCCTGCTCCTTCGTAGAAATTCAACGTTGTCCATAATAGCAGCGAAAAGGCGGGCCGCACACGACACAAAAAGGCGGGCCATCTCCCAAAAGAGATGACCCGCCTCTCCAATCAGTCCCGTGGCAACCGTGGCCGCCGCGGGCCTCAAGCATGTCCCGGACTAGGAGAACATGCCGGTGAGGTAATCATTCAGCCGCTTATCCTTGGGCCGTTGGAAAATCTCGTCAGTCTCGTCGTACTCGACCATATCGCCCATGTAGAAGAACGCCGTGCGGTTGGACACACGCGACGCCTGCTCCATGTTGTGCGTCACGATGACGATGGCGCGGTCGGCAACGATCGATGACATCAGGTCCTCGATCGCCAGCGTCGAGATGGGGTCGAGCGCCGAGCAGGGCTCGTCGAACAAGATCACGTCGGGGTTGAGCGCCAGCGTGCGCGCGATGCACAGGCGCTGCTGCTGACCGCCCGAAAGCGCATAGGCGCTCTTGTCGAGCTTGTCCTTGACCTCGTCCCACAGCGCCGCGCCGCGCAGGCTCTCCTCGACCATGCGGTCGAGTTCGTCGCGGTCGGTGATGCCGTGGCGCCTAGGCGCAAACGTGATGTTGTCGCGAATGGACTTGCGAAACGGGTTGGGCTGCTGGAACACCATGCCAATGGAGCGACGCAACTCGTAGGTGTTCTCGGTCTTGGTGTTCACGTTGCGCCCGCGATAGTTGATCTCGCCCTCCACGCGGCAGCCGCGAATCTCGCGATTCATCAGGTTGAGGCTACGCAAGAAGGTCGACTTACCGCAGCCCGAAGGCCCGATGAGCGCCGTGATCTCGCCCTTGTGAAAGTCGAGCGACGTGTCGTGCAGGGCATGGTGGTCGCCATAGTACACGTTGACGTCCTTGGTGGAGAGCACGACCTCGTCGCTCACGGCCTTGCCGCTCACGCGCACGCGCTTCTCGCTCTCCCCCACACTCGATAGAAAGTCCTGGGTGTCGGACGCGGCCGCTTCGGTTGCGGGCGTTGCATTTATCTCGCTCATTCGGCCGTCATCTTCCTTGCCAGTTGCTTGCCCACAATGCGGGCGATTACATTAAACAGCAGCACGCAAATCATCAGCAGCGCCGCGGTGCCCCAGACGATCTGCTGGGCCTCGGGGCTGCCTTCGCCATAGATCTTGTAGATGTGCACGGCGAGCGACTCGCCGGGGCGGAACACGTTCCAGGCGCAGGTGGGGCTCGACAGGTTAAAGCTCAAGAAGTTCAGGCGAACCGGCGAGCTCATGCCCGAGGTAAAGAGCAGTGCTGCGGCCTCGCCAAACACACGGCCGGCCGAAAGCACGATGCCGGTCACGATAGCGGGCATGGCCTCGGGGATCAGGATGTGCAGCGTGGCCTCCCAGCGAGTGAGGCCCATGGCCAGGCACGCATCGCGCTGGGCCTGCGGCACGTCCTCGAGCGCCTGCTGGATCACGCGCACCAGGATGGGGATGTTGAACATGGTGAGCGCGACGGCGCCGGAGATGATGGAGTACTTCCAGCCCAGCTGCACCGAGAACACCAGAAAGCCGAACATGCCGACGACGATGGAAGGCAGCGAGGACAGCGTCTCGATGGCGGTAGAGGCGATGTCGCGGATAGGGCCGTTCGGCGCGTAATCAACCAGGAAGACCGCTCCGCCTAGGCTGATGGGCACCGAGATGATCAGAGTGATCAGCAGCAGGTAGAACGAGTCGAACAGCTGGTAGAGCACGCCGCCCTGCGTTCCGTTGGCGCGCGACGGCTCTGTGAGAAAGCCCGGCTGGAACAGCGTCGAGATGCCCTCGAACAGGATATAGGCCACCATGGAGATGACGATGAGCATGACGATGGCGACGATCGCCGTCAGCACGCCCGTGGCGATGCGATCCTGCTTTTGGACACGCCCGAGCCTCGCCTCGTCGATGTGGATGCGCGTGCTAGCCACGAGCCTTCGCCCCCTTGCGGCCAATGAGATGGATGATCAGGATGAAGATGAGGCTCATGCCCATCAGCAGCAGACCGAGTGCCCACAGGACATCGTCCTGGGCCGAGCCCTCGGCGTAGACCGCCATGGACGTGGTGAGCGTGGTGGTGATGGTGGACGCCGGCGACAGCAGCGACGTCGGCATGGCCTCGATGCCGCCGATAACCATGCGCACGGCGAGCGTCTCGCCAAAGGCGCGGGTCATACCCAGGATGACCGCAGTCATGAGCGACGGCATGGCAGACTTGAGCACCACGTGCCAGATGGTCTGCCAGCGGGTGTAGCCCAGTGCGAGCGAGCCCTGACGGTAGCTGTCGGGCACGGCACGCAGGCCATCGACCGAAAGCGTGGTCATCGTCGGCAGGATCATGACGGCCAGCACGATGGCGCCGGGCAAGATGCCCAGACCCGTGCTCACATGGAAAACGCTCTTCATAAGGCCGACGACCACGTGAAAGCCAATAAGGCCAAAGACGACCGAGGGAATACCGGTCAAAAGCTCAATAAGCGGCTGAAAGATCTTGGAACCAAACTTAGGGCTAATCTCGACCGCAAAGATGGCAGAGCCGATGGCGATGGGCAGCGCGATGAGCGTGGAGAGCACCATGACCGCAAACGAGGTGACGATCAGGGGCAGGGCGCCGGTGTAGGGCAGGCCGTTTTTGGCCGTGTTGGCCAGGTCCCACTTGGTGCCGGTGAAGAACTCGACGACCGAGACGCCGTCCTTGATAAAAGCCGAGAGGCCCTTTTGGGCGACCATAAAGATGAGCGCGGCAACGACAAGCGTCACGAGCGCAACGCACGCGCCCGTGACGCCCAGGCCCACGTTCTCAAGGTCGCGCTTTGGCAGCTGTTTTGCCATTGCAAACCTTTCCGGGGCGATTACTTATTTAGCGGAGACCTTGCCGCTGGCGTCCTTGACGACCTTCATGGCAGAGACGGGGATGAAGCCCTGCTCCTCGACGAGCTTGCCCTGGACGTCGTCGGAGAGCATAAACTCCAGGAAGGCCTTGGTGGCCTCGTCGGCGTCCTTGGAGCAGTACATGTGCTCGGTCGCCCAGATCTTGAAGGAGTCGTCGGTGACGTTCTTGCTCTTGGGCTCGACGCCCTCGACCTTGATGGCGTTGAACTTGGAGTCATCGAAGTGCGAGAAGTCGAGGTAGGAGATGGCGTTGTCGGTACTGCCCATCTGAGTCTGGACATCGCCGGACTTGTCGAGCTCGGCGTCGCCCTTAAAGTCGACGGCCTCGTCGCCAAAAACGGCGGCCTCGAAGGTGGCACGGGTGCCGGAGCCAGCCTTGCGGTTGAGAACGACGATCTTGACGTCGTCGCCGCCGACCTCCTTCCAGTTGGTGATCTGGCCGGAGAAGATACCCTTGAGCTGCTCGAGGGACAGGTCGTAGACCGTCACGTTCTTGGAGACGACGGGACCCATGCCAACGACGGCGACCTCGTGGTCGACGAGATTCTTGACCTGGTCGGCCTCGAGCTTGGTCTCGGCGAAGACGTCGGAGTTACCGATGGTGACGGTGCCAGCGGCGACAGCGGTCAGACCCTTGCCCGAACCGTTGCCCGAGCCGGAGATGGAGACGTCGGGGTTGGCATCCATGAACTTCTCGGCAGCAGCCTCGACGAGAGCCTGGAACGAGGAGGCACCGTCGTAGGTCACCTCGCCGGAGACGGACTCGGCAGCGGCGGCGCTACCCTTGTCGGCGGCACCGGAGGCACCTGAGCCGCCGCACCCAACGAGACCGAGACCGACGATGCTGGCAAGACCACCAGCGAGGCCGAGGAACTGACGACGAGAATAAGCCTGATCGAGCATGATCTTCCTTTCATACATGCGACTCGCGGGCACCCTGCCCGCTTTGCTGTTTGGAAAGATACGGCCTCGATCGGGCGACGACCGCCTTATCTGCGGTTTCTTACGGCCATTTGATAGACCCTTACCGCAAGCGCGGCCCAGCCTTTACAAACGGATAACAATCCAGCGCCGAACATGGCGCACCTTTTACACCAATAAAAACAAAGTTGCGGTGAAACAGTTCCTGCTTGGCCATCAAATGGCCCATTCTAGGAACTATTCCACCGCAACTTAGATTGGGAAACCGCGAAACCCTAAAGCTCTAATTCATTCAAACGGAGGATCGCAACAATATAGATCTTGAGTGCTTGCTTGAGCTGCTCTTCGTTGGCGCACTCGTTGGGACCGTGCATCTGGCCGCCCCATGTGGGCAGCTCCAGGCCGGTCTCCTCGGGGCCAAACGACACGGCGCGGGCAAAGTTGCGCGCGTACGTGCCGCCGCCCATGGCAAAAGGCTCGGCGTGCTTGCCCGTAAACTCGTTATAGGTATTGATAAGCGCCTTCACGGCCGGATCGTCGGCAGACACCGAGAACGGCACCTTTGCATGACCCAGGCGACACGTCACGTCAAAGCGCCCCACGAGCGGCTCGAGCTGCTCGCGGATGGTATCGGCGCTCGTGCTATCAGGGAAACGCACGTCGATGACCTGCTCGATATGGCCATCCACCACGCGGATGACGCCGGGGTTGCAGGTGAGCGGGCCAAACGCCGGGCTCGTCGCGTCGATACCCAGGCCGCGACCATAGGCGTCCGCATGCACAAAGGCCAAAAACTTGACAAACTCGTGCTCGGCAGGCGTCAGCAGGCGCTCGCCGCGGGCACCAAACGCGTCCTCGGCCTCGCGCAGATACGACACGATCAGGCCGACGGCATTGATCGTCCCCTCGGGCATCGAGGCGTGACCGCCAATACCGTGGGCGAAAATCTGCACATGACCATTGTCGAGAGCCGTGATCTCCAGGCGGTCAGCATTCTCGACCGGCGCCGGCAGCTCATCGGCGGCAATCGCGAGCTCGCAGATGGACTGCGACGGAATGGCATTGCTCGCCTCGGCGCCGCTCCACGACACGATGCGCCCGCCGTCGATCTTGGGACTCACGAACGTCGCCCCAAACTGGCCCTTCTCGGCATTGCAGACCGGGAACTCGGCATCGAGCGTAAACAAAAAGTCGGGGTCTGCGTGGTTCTCCAGATAATGGTGAACGTCGGACATGCCCACTTCCTCATCGCAGCCCAGCAGCGCGCGGAAGGTGTAGCGCGGAACAATGCCGTGCTTGAACAGGTACGCGCCGGCATAAAGCGACAGCACTGCCGGGCCCTTGTCGTCGATCACGCCGCGACCGAGCAACCAGCCCTCGCGACGCTCCATCGCGAACGGATCGGTGTTCCAGCCAGGGCCGGCGGGAACCACGTCCACGTGGCAGATAGTCGCGAGCTGCTTGTCGCCGCGGCCCGGGATATCGGCGATTCCCACATAGCCCTCGTCGTCGCTCGTCTGATAGCCGAGCTTCTGCGCGATGCCGAGCGCGCAATCGAGCGCGTCACGGACCGGGCGGCCAAACGGCGCGCCGGGCTCCGCATCGGCAGAAACTGCCACGGAAGGATAACTCACCAGCTGCTCGATATCAGCGACGACATCCTCCCAGACCTCGTCGACATACTCAGCGACGCTCTGCTCCACCTGATTCATGGACGACCTCCTCACCAATGAGTGACGGGTACGCCCGCCCCTCACATTACGTCTATTAGATAGCGAAAAGTTTAGCAAGCTCGGCCACCGAGTGCACCACTGCATCGGCACCCGCCGCCTCGTGCTCGCCCGGCGCTGCCGCGCCCGAATAGATGCCGATGCACGGCACGCCCATCGCGTGTGCGCCCTCCACATCGTTAAAGCGATCGCCGATCATCACGGCATCGCCCGCCGTCGCGCCGAGCGCCGCCAGGGCATCGCGAACCGAATCGGCCTTGGTCTCGCGTCCCTGCGGCGGATTCATGCCAACCACCGCCTCAAACTGCGAAAGCCCCAGCTCGCCCACCATGTCAATGCACTTTGCCTCCATGCGTGACGTCGCCACGACCAAGCGATGCCCCTGCGCGACAAGGCCATCGAGCAGCTCGGGGATTCCATCGAACACGGGATACTCTTCCGGTCCCAGCTCATCAAAAAAGGCACGGTACTCGTCAGCCACCACAAGCGACTCCTCGCGGGAGAAGCCATAAAAGTCGTGAAAGCTCTTCCACAGGGGCGGCCCGATCATGCGGCGCAGGTCACCCATCTGCGCCTCCGAAAACCCGCGCGCGGCCAACGTCTTGCGCGTCGAGCTCATCACCGCCCGGCCCGTATCGGCCACCGTGCCGTCAAAATCGAACAGCACAACCGGCCGCCTGTATATCTCCAACGCCTCCATCGGCATTCCTCTTCCCCAGTTGATGATTTCCACACCGACACTTCAAACTGTTGACTATTCAACAATTGAACCTAGAAATGTGGAACGACTCCACTATACTTGTCGCACTTTGCTCTCAGAAGGCGGCGCGCAAGCGCCCCAATGAAAGGTGCAATTATGTCTTTTGCCATCATAACCGACTCCACGTCGGACATCTCCCCCGCCCGTGCTCAAGAGCTTGGCATTTACGTCATTCCACTGCATGTGATTATCGAGGGCGAGGACCTGCTCGACCAGGTACAGATCACCGCCGAGGAGTACGTCGCCCGCATGGCCGGCTCCGAGCAGCTGCCGCACACCTCGCAGCCGAGTGCCGGCGAGTTCAAGGCACTCTTTGACCGCGTGCGTGCTGACGGCCACGACAGCGCGATCTTTATCTCGCTGTGCAGCGAATGGTCCGCCTGCTATTCCAACGCATGCCTGGTCGCCGAGACCCACGAGCTCGACGTGCGCTGCATCGATTCGCGCACCGGCTCGGGTGCCGAGGGCCTGCTGGTGGAGTACGCGCTCGCCATGCGCGAGGACGGCCGCAGCCTGGACGAGACCGAGGCACAGATCCGCGCGACCCTGCCCGACGCGCACCTGCTGCTGATTCCCCGCACGCTCGAGAACCTCGTTAAGAACGGCCGCGCGCCCAAGCTCGCCGGCCAGCTCACGCAGATGCTCAATATTCGCCTGGCCGTTTCGCCGGAGTGGCAGTCGGGCGAGATCAAGGCCATCAAGAAGGGCCGCGGCGCCAAGCGCATCGTCGCCAACACCATGGCAGACTGCCTCGCGTTTTTGGCCGAGCATCCGGGCTCCAGCGTGCGCGTGCTCACGACCGGTGCCGCCGAGGAGCAGGAGCTTGTCGACGAGGCACTCGCAGGCCAGGACTACGTAGACGCCGGCACCGGCCCCATCGGCTGCACCATCGCCACCCATGTAGGCGTCGACGCCATCGCCATCAGCTACTGCCCCCGCTACCAGCCAACTCGCTAGGGACGCCCACATCAGTTATGGTGAAATGGGGACTGTTTTTGGCTTATTAGCCGCCAATCAATCCCTATTCCACCGCAACTTAGAAATCGGCAATCAGCCCTGCGGACCCTGGAACAGCTCCTCATGAGAGCCCATTCTGACCAGTCGGATCACAGGATTAGTCTTATGGGGCAGATATAGAACGACCACATCGACCAAGCCATCGGATAGGTGGAAATCGATGTGGCCGTTGTAGTTTCCGCCCGGGTTTGAGAGCTCGTGGGCGCCATACTCCGCCGGAAGTGACCCATGAGCCACAAGCTCTGCAACCGCCGCTTTAAACTCACTTTTTAGCTGCGGATGCATGCGCATCGTTCGTTTGTAGTCCACCTTAAATTGAGCCTCGACTTTAATCTCGAACATCGCTATTCCTCATCGAGGAATGACATAAGCTCATCAGCGTTATTGAATGACAGGCTATCGTCCGGCAAAATCCCCAACTCATGAGCCTCGGCAATCACCATGGCGCGCCTCGTCGCCTCGTTGGGCACCTCCGCCCTTCCTACAATCTCAAAAGGAATCTTTCGCTGATTTACAAGCTGCCGAACGGCAAGATTGAGATACGAATTGAGGCTGAGGCCGACCGAATCCAAGAACTCAGTCGCCTGCTCCTTGAGCCCCTCTTCGATGCGAACCGTCGTAGGCTTAACCGTTGCAGTAGACATACGCGACCTCCTAGCCTCGTCTTTTGCATCAGTATACCCAGTTTAGATGGCAGACTGATGTTAAATAGCATCAATCTGCCGTTTTCATTACTACAACGACAGGCACCTCGCCCTACATCAGCCCGCTGAGCGCAATGTCGACGGCCTCGTTGAGGTCGTCGGTGATGTGCACCAGTTCCGGATCGAGCGGGCTGATCATACCGGCGTCCATCACCGGACCGTTAAGCCAGTCGAATAGGCCCTGCCAGTACTCGCTGCCCACCAGCACGAGCGGCATGCGCTTGACCTTGTGCGTTTGCACCAGCGTGAGCACCTCGAACATCTCGTCGAGCGTGCCAAACCCGCCGGGAAACACAATAGCGCCCGAGCTGTATTTGACGAACATGGTCTTGCGCACAAAGAAGTAGCGAAAGTCCATACCGAGGTTCACGTATTTGTTGAGCCCCTGCTCGTGCGGCAGCTCAATGCCCAAACCAACTGACTTGCCGTTGACGCTCGCCGCTCCCCTGTTGGCCGCCTCCATGATGCCGGGGCCGCCACCGGTGATAACCGCCACGCCGCGCTGGGCAATCTTACGCCCGACGGTGCGCGCCGCCTTGTAGAGCGTATCGGTCTTGGGCGTGCGGGCGCTACCGAAGATGGTCACCGCAGGTCCGAGCTCGGCAAGCGCGCCAAAGCCGTCGACAAACTCGGCCTGGATGCGCAGTACGCGCCACGGATCGGCATGCAACCAGTCGGTCGACTCCTCGGGCGCCAGCAGGTTAGCGTACGTATTGTCCTTAGGAATCATCGGGCCGCGCATGACCACGGGGCCGCGGCGGTACGTCTCGTCGTAGGCAGGCTCGCCCTCGACGTTCTCATTCTTAATCATGGGTACTCCTATCGAGAAAAAGAAAACGGGCGGGGTCGACGCCATGCGTCAAACACCCGCCCGAACATCAACTATTCGGTATGGTACCCACGATGCATCATGCGCTTGCAAGGCATCGGTCAGCGGTCGCGCAGACAGTGTTAGCGAACGCGACGACCGGCCGGCGCTCGCCCCTTGCCGTTGCCCGCGCCCTGCAAGCGCCCGCGCCGCCCTTAGTAATCCACCGCCGCAGGGCTGTTCATCCAGTCACTCACGAACGCGCCGTAACGACCCTCGATAATGGCCTGGCGAGCACGCTGCATAAGGTTGAGCAAGTAGTAGATGTTGTGCATCGACAGCAGAATGCCGCCGAGCATCTCCTTCTGCGTGACCATGTGGCGAATGAGCGCGCGGCTGTAGCCGCCCGTGCACACCGGGCAGGTGCAGGTGGGATCGATGGGACCATCGTCGTGCGCAAAGCGAGCGTTGCGGAAGTTGAGGCGACCCTCGCTGGAGAACGCCGTACCCATGCGGCCCGTGCGCGTCGGCAGCACGCAGTCGAACATGTCGATACCCACGCCCACACCGCGCACGAGGGTGGTGGGGTTGCCGACGCCCATCAGGTAGCGCGGCTTGTGCTTGGGCATGTACTCGCTTACGAGCGGTGCCAGGGTCTCGAACATGGTCTCGTGGTCCTCGCCCACCGAGTAGCCGCCAATGCCGTAGCCCGGGAAGTCGCCGCACTCCTCCAGATGGCGCAGCGAGCGCAGGCGCAGGTCCAGATGCATGCCGCCCTGAACAATGCCAAAGAGTGCCTGGTCATCGCGGGTGTGAGCTTTATAGCAGCGCTCGGCCCACATGCTCGACAGCTCAACCGCGCGCTCAACGTAGGCGCGCGTGGCAGGATAGCCGGGGCACTGGTCGAGCTGCATGCAGATGTCGGAGCCGAGCTTCATGGCGATTTCCATGTTGTCCTCGGGCGTCCAGAACACGTGGCGGCCGTCGTAGTCATTGACGATAAAGCGCACGCCCTCGTCGGTGAGCTTGACGGCGTCGTTATGGCTAAAGACCTGGAAGCCGCCCGAGTCGGTGAGGATGGGGCCGTGCCAGTTCATAAACTTATGCAGTCCGCCCAGCTCGGCGATGGTGTCCTCGCCGGGGCGCATGGACAGGTGATAGGTATTGGCAAGCACGATCTGGGCGCCGAGCTGCTTGACGGTCTCGGTAGGGATGCCCTTGACGTTTGCCTTGGTGCCCACGGGCATAAAGATCGGCGTCTCGATGTCGCCGTGCGGGGTGTGCAGCACGCCGGCACGCGCATGCGTCGTCGGGTCCTCGGCGAACAGGTCGAATTTAAAAAGGCTCTGGTCCATAAACTGGAACTCCTTGGTTGCGGTTCATACGCAAACCATTATACGGGCAACCCGCAAGAAGCACCGACTCGACAGAAACTAGTGCATTAGGATCAGGTTCCCGAGCCGGTCGTTGGGGACGTTCTTAAACGACTGGTCGTTAGGGACAGTCTTCAGCGCCACCTTGCAAAGGAGTGTCCCAATCTGCCGGCACTTAGGGACTGTCCCCAAGCGCCGGCAAGAGTGTCCCTTTCAACTAGTCATTTAAGAACGTCCCCAACGACTAAGTCATTACCAACAGCAAAGGTAACGCCAATGTTTTGGCACCGACAGACACTATGACCCAATCCGAGGGCACTAAAAAGATAGGAGCCCCCGCTCGTGACCGCGGGTCGGGGCTGCGACAATGATGTTGAAGTGCCATAGGCGCAGCCGCGCCGCAACGAGGTTGGGAGGCTCCCATGCCAAAGTATTCTACCGCGTTCGGGATGGACGTCCACCTGAGGTCGACCACCGTCTGCGCCCTCGACGCGGACACCGGCGAGGCCGTGACGAGGAGGTTCCCCGGCAACCCCTGGGGCGAGATCGCCGGGTGGATGGATGGGTTCCCCGGGCCGTCGCTCGCGGCCTACGAGAGCGGCTACCTCGGCTTCGCCCCGCAAAGGGAGCTCGCCGGGCTCGGCGTCGAGTGCGTCGTCGCCGCGGTCTCGAAGATCCCCAGGTCGGCCGCCGACTCGGCCTCCAAGAACGACAGGAACGACGCCGCCAGGATGGCCAAGGCGATACTCGCCCACGACATCTCCCCCGTATGGATCCCCTCCCCCGAGGTCGAAGGCATCAGGGACCTCGCCGGCGCCTACGACGGGGCGACCGCGCGCCTGGCGACCGCCAAGCAGCGGCTGCTCGCCTTCCTCGCAAGGCGGGGGTTCGTCTACGGCGGCACCACGCCTGCCGGCAACCCGAGGAAGTACTGGACCTACGACTTCCTGAGGTGGCTCGACAAGGTCAGGCCGGAGGACGATGGCGGGGTTCGGACGCTCGCCGCCCTGAGGAACGAGGTCGAGGCCGCGGCGGAGGCCCGGGCGGACCTGCTCTCCGAGTACAGGGCCGCCGTGGATGCCAGCCCGATCGCCGCGGAGGTGGCCGCCCTCCAGTCGATCAAGGGCTGCGCCTTCGCGCTGGCCGCAGCCTTCTCGGCCGAGGTCGGCGACTTCACGAGGTTCCGTTCCGGAAGGCAGGTCACGGCCTATTTCGGCCTCGCGCCGAGTCAGAGGTCGAGTGGCGACTCCGTGAGGCTCGGAGGCATCAGCGGTGCGGGCAACGCGCTCGTGAGGAAGCTGGCCGTTGAGGGCTCATGGTGCTACGCCGCGGCACGGCACCAGCCGAAGCTCATGCCGAGGGACACGGGCGTGCCCCTCGAGATAAGGATGCACGGGAGGAAGGGGTCCGAGCGGCTCCTGCGGCGGCGCGAGGAGATGCTCGCCCGCGGCATGCCCGCGGCGAAGGCCAACGCGG
>OBKN01000219.1_pt1 | contig 31690 bp, 29 predicted proteins | sample 1519931 | NCBI WGS metagenome assembly OBKN01 (sample SAMN04209254, study PRJEB22552) | human gut metagenome | biome: gut; material: feces | host: Homo sapiens | place: USA: Oklahoma
GGATATCCCGAAGGCAATGGATGGAGGTAAATTCAGTTTATGTACAATGATGATTATGTGAACAACTTCGGCAGCTCCGGCGAGACGCCGCCCGAAGACAACTCGGCAGACACCGCACAGCAGTCTGCACCGCTTGAGCCGGATCGGGTTTATTCTGCTCCGCAGCAGCCCGAGCAGGGCAGCTATAACAGCCAGAATTCATATAATTCCGGCAGCTACACGCCGCCTCAGCCCGAGAAAAAGAAGAAAAAGATGAGCGCGAAGAAGAAAGGCGTTGCGGTTTTCGCCGCAATCCTCGCAGTTGTTATCGCGGTCTCTGCGACCGTCACAGTGCTTGCAAAGAGAAATAATAACAGCAGCTCCGGAGGCACTTCCGTGACCGGCACTTCCGAGGGTGACGCTCAGCTGAACATTGCCGAGACCCCGAAGGCGACAACGACTTCAAAGGGCAACGGCGTGCTCACCTCGGCTCAGATATATGAAAAAGTTTCGCCGAGCAATGTCGGCATAGTCGTATACAGCCAGTCGTCAAGCTCGGCTTCCGGCGAAGGCTCCGGCATAGTCATGGGCGAGAATAAAGATCACACTTATACCTATATAATCACCTGCGCCCATGTTATCAGCGGCGAGGGCGTCAAAGCCGTCGTTCAGCTGCATGACGGCACTCAGTATGACGCCGAGATAGTCGGCTACGATTCGCGCACCGATATCGGTGTGCTGAAAATAAAGGCTACGGGCTTCACCGCCGCAGAGTTCGGCGATTCAACGAAGCTTTCGGTCGGCGAGACAGTCTATGCAATAGGCAACCCCGGCGGCACCGAGTTCTTCGGCTCATTTACCAACGGCATGGTCTCCGCAATTTCGAGAACGGTCAGCAGCCAGATAGGCTATTCCATGGAGTGCATCCAGCACACGGCGGCTATCAGCCCCGGCAACTCCGGCGGCGCTCTGATAAACGAATACGGCCAGGTGGTCGGCATCAACTCGCTTAAAATCAGCGACAGCAGCTATGAGCTCATGGGCTTCTCTATCCCGATCTCGTCCGCAAAAGAGATAATCGACGATCTTATCGCCTACGGCAGAGTGCCGAACCGCCCGAAGCTCGGCATCAGCTACTTCTCCAATACATCGAATCAGCAGTATAACATGATAGTGCAGATAAAGGGTCTGCCGGCGGGCTCGCTCATAATCGCGGACATCAACGAGGACAGCGACCTTGCAAACAGCAGCGCCCAGGTCGGCGATCTTATAACTGCGGTCAACGGCAAGGAGCTGAGCACTTCGGAAGTTCTGCTCGAAGCGATTGAAAACGCCAAAGTCGGCGATACGCTGACCCTGACCCTGTGCAGGATATCGAGCAACTACCAGACAAAGGAATTCAATGTCAAGGTAAAGCTCGTCGAGGATACCGGAAACACCACTTCCTCTTCCTCCCAACAACAGCAGGAGCAGACAACCCAGCAGGACAACAGATCATTCTACTACAACCCCTTTAATTGATACATCACCTTTCTAACGAAAACGCGGGTGCAGCGAAAACTGCGCCCGCGCTTTTTTTGTTGCAAGGATAGGAATGCTGTGATATAATTGTCTCAAATATTGCGGAGGGTAATTAAATATGATCTATGTTCTGGCAGCTGCGCTGTTTGTGTTTTTGTGCGGCGCAAAGTTCGTCAAATCGGGTGAGTTCAATTCCGATTATATGTCAAAAGATACGACCGGCGCCATAAACGGAATCTTCGTGCTGCTCGTTTTCATGTGCCACATCAGCGGGTATATGAAGCTCGGCGGCTCGTCCGATACGATATGGCTCGACCTGAAAAGCTGGCTCGGCCAGCTCGTCGTGGTGACCTTCCTGTTCTATTCGGGCTATGGCATGATGTGCTCTATAATGAAAAAGGGTACGCCGTATGTCAAGGGTATTTTCAGACGCAGGTTCCTGAGCCTTTTTGCGCATTTTGATATCGCGGTTCTCCTGTTCCTGCTGATGAACCTCGCACTCGGAATAAAGACAAAGACGAGAACGACTCTGCTCGCGTTCACTACATGGGAGAGCATAGGCAACTCAAACTGGTATATTACCGCGGTTCTTTGCCTCTATCTGATACTTATAGTGTCGTTCCTTATCTTCCGCAAGCACCATATCCCGGGGCTTATCGCGATGACCGTACTCACCTGCGGACTCGCTTTTGCGCTTATAAAAGTCGGAAAGCCCGCGTGGTATTACAACACGCTGATTCTCTTCCCGCTGGGTATGTGGTATGCGTATCTCAAGAAATATATAGACAAATTCGTGATGAAAAATAACTATATCTATATGCTCTGCATTACGGTCGCGGTTGCTGCCTTTGTTGTCGGACATAAATATCGCTCGGCAGGGCTCCCGGTATACTGGGCGTGGGCGAGCGCGTTCATGCTTATCGTTGTGCTCGCATCGATGAAGATAAAAATCGGCAATCCCGCACTTTCGATGCTCGGCAAGCATGTTTTCAGCGTCTATATTCTCCAGCGCATCCCGATGACGATATTCAAGAGACTCGGACTGGTCAACAACAATCTGAACTATTTCATTCTCTGCTTCGCCGCTACGCTGCTTATGGCGATAGTGTTCGACGCGCTGATGAAAAAGCTTGACGCAAAGGTTTTCACCCCGAAAGCGAAGACGTAAAATAAATACAGCAAAGCACCCGGCAGGGATTTCTCCCGACCGGGTGCTTTTTATGTGCTTAATTATTTTTTCTTGAGTCTATTGTCTGTCTTTGTTGCAAGGTGGGTGCCGACACTCTGGAAAATCTGAACGAGCGCTATGAGCAGGATAACCGCAAAGATCATGACGAGATATTTGTAGCGGTAGTAGCCGTAGTTTATGGCTATCTTGCCGAGTCCGCCGCCGCCGATTATTCCGCTCATTGCGGAGTAGCCGAGGATGGTGGTTATCGCTATCGTGAAGTTCGAGAGCAGCGAGGGCACGCTCTCGGGAATCATGACTTTGATAATTATCTGCATGGGCGAAGCTCCCATGCTCTGCGCGGCTTCAATTATATTCGGGTTGACCTCGCGCAGGCTGCTTTCAACAAGACGCGCCACAAACGGGAACGACGCGATGACGAGCGGGACTATCGAGGCGACTGTGCCGACCGCCGTGCCGACGATAAGACGGGTCAGTGGGAAGACGAGAATCATCAGAATCAAAAACGGCACCGAACGCAGAAGATTTATAATAACATTGAGAACCTTCATCAGAGCCTTCGGCAGGGGGAGAACGCCGCCCTTTTCGCCCGCGACGAGCAGCACGCCGAGCGGCAGGCCGATAATTATCGCGAAGAGCGTGGAGAGCAGGGTGACATATATCGTCTCCCAGATAGCCAGCGGGAAATCATTTTTTAATATATCGAGGGCTTCCGTCAGCGCCTCGGAAGTGAATGCATTGTCAAACATCTTTTAAACCTCCTCAACAAGAATATCCGGCATACTCTGCAGATATTTCGACGCGCGTTCAAGCTCGTTGTCCCCTCCGGGGATGCCGAGGAGCATGTTGCCGTAGACCTTGTCGCCGATGCAGCGCGTGGAGGCAGCTAAAATATTCGCCGCGATTCCCTCGTCCATAGCCATCTTGGTTATCAGCGGGGTGTTGGTCGCGAACGCGCCGTTGAAGACGACTCTTATCCTGTGCTCGTCCGAAGCGGGAGCAAAAATCTCATCCGAAGCGTCGGGAAACACGAGGCGTTTTGCTGCCGCCGACTGCGGATGGGCAAAGACGGTGCTGACTTCGCCCTGTTCAACGACCGTGCCGTTGTCAAGAATGGCGACTCGGTTGCAGGTCTCTTCGACAACGCTCATCTGGTGGGTTATTATAATAACCGTTATGCCGAGCTTTTTGTTTATGTCTCTTATGAGGTTGAGGATCGAATGTGTGGTGTTCGGGTCGAGCGCGCTTGTCGCCTCGTCGCAGAGCAGAACTTTCGGATTTGTAGCGAGTGCGCGGGCTATCGCGATTCTCTGCTGCTGACCGCCGGAGAGCTGAGCGGGGTAAGCCTTCGCTTTGTCGGGCAGACCGACTATCTCGAGCAGTTCGAGCGCGCGTTTCTTCGCGTCCTCTTTCTTCATGCCCTCAAGCTCGAGCGGAAAGCAGATGTTTTTCAGGCAGTTGCGCTGCATGAGCAGGTTGAAGCCCTGGAATATCATGGTTATATTGCGGCGGGCGTCCCTGAGCTGCTTGCTCGAAAGCGAACCCATATCGACACCGTCTATGAGTATCTGGCCCTCAGTCGGGCGTTCGAGCATATTTATGCACCGCACGAGCGTGCTCTTGCCCGCGCCGCTCATGCCGATGATGCCGTAAATATCGCCGTCGTTTATTGTCAGAGAAACATTCTTGAGCGCGTCGAGCGAGCTGTCGGCGGTCTTGAAAGTTTTTGACAGATTTTTAATCTCGATCATTTTATGCCTCCGAACTTCTGGATAAAAAGATAATGCCGGCAAGCAGCCCGATTAAGAGCAACTTAGCCCGGCATTATATTTTATAACATTTACTTCACTGCGTCAAGAGTGGTCTGCTTGCCGCCGTAGAGAGCCATGGGCTCGACGTGGACATAGCAAACGGTGACGATGTTCGTGTTGTTCTGCTTGTTGAAATCGTCGAGGTAAGGCTCGTGCTGGAAGTAGTTTGCGTCGATCTCGCCGGACTCAACAACATTGTTGGGCTGGACATAATCTTCGAACTCTTTGATGTCAAGGGTGACGCCCTTAGCGGCAAGGATCTCCTTGGCAACGGCGAGGATCTCGGCGTGCGGTGTGGGGGATGCAGCGACGGTTATGGTCTGACCCTTGAGTGCGTCGTAGTTGACGGAGGGATCGTAGCCGTCACCGGGGTTTGAAACAACGCTGATAACTGCGCCGTTATACTTGGAAGCGATGAAATCGGCGACCTTCTTGCTCTGGAGAGCGGCGGAAAGAGCCTTTATCTTGTCGGAATTCTCGTTGCCCTTCTTGGCGGCGAGGATGTTCGAATATGCGCTCGAGGAGCCTTCAATGGCGAGATTGTCCTTTACGGGGTTAAGACCCGCGGAGATAGCGTAGTTCGAGTTGATAACAGCATAGTCAACATCCTTGAGAACGTTGGGGAGCTGAGCGGCTTCAACCTCTTTGAAGGTGATGTTCTTGGGGTTGTCCTCAATGTCTCTTACGGTTGCGGTGATGCCGGCGCCGTCTTTGAGCTTGATGATGCCCTGCTCCTGAAGAAGAAGGAGCGCACGGGCTTCGTTGGTCGCGTCGTTGGGAACGGCAATGGTGATGCCCTTGCTGCCCGAAGAGCAGGCGGCGAAGCCGAAGATGCAGCTCAGCGCGAGGACCGCTGCGAGAATGATCGATATTGTCTTTTTCATGTTGATTATCTCCTTTGTATTTTAATTTATAAGGTATTGGGTTGAAACGGACTTTTTAATCATGCGCCTTGCGGCACATTCGCCAATGCCTTATATCAAAGGGCGAGAATAATTTCAGATACTGCACTTTTCTTCCTCCTCAATGCAAATAAAAAACGGGAAACTCCTCACGAAGCTCCCCGAATCTCTGCATATATCAGATTTATTCGTTTGACGGAAGCTCGTCGGAAAAAGGCATGCACATGCACATGCGCATGGAGAACATGCACATTTCCATCATCATAATGTTGCTGTCAAACTTTTTCATGATGCTTCCTCCCTGTTCAGTATCTATGAGCGTATTATAGTCTCTTATACCTACGCTGTCAATAGGCTTTTACAAAAAATTCCCGATTTGTCCCGATGCACAAAAAAGCAGGCGAAAATGCGCCTGCTTTTGAACCGGTTGACTTAAAATTTGCTGTTATATATCGCGGCTGCGTCTGAAATTGCGCTCCGCCTTTCGGCGCGCCGCGGTCTTTCTCTCCTCGGCGAGCTTCTTTTCGTGTATCTTTTTGCGCACAGACGGGCGGTTCGGATTCTTCGTACCGGTTATCTTTTTCTTTTTATCTTTCGGCTCGTGCAGCTCCGGATTCTCCTTGAAGAATATCAGGCTGCCGCCAACGACCTGAACGACCTCGGACTGCGTCTTTGCCGCTATCTCCTCGGCGATCTCGCGCGGGGGCTTGGGTGCTGTCTCGAGCAGTACCTTGAGCTTGAGCAGTTCGCGGGAGCGGAATACGTCGAGCGTCTGGGCTATCAGTGCGTCATTGACGCCGCCCTTGCCGACCTGAAAAAGCGGCTCGAGCGAATTTGCCTGCGCGCGAAGCGCGGCTCTCTCTTTGCTTGTCATATAATTTCCTCCAGTTTTTTTCAAGGAGTCTTAACGCCTTGCCTCTGTGGCTGATGCTGTCTTTTTCTTCTGCGGTTAGCTGCGCCATCGTTTTGCCGGGAAACTCGTCGGGCAAAAACAGCGGATCGTAGCCGAAGCCGCCCTCGCCTGCGGGTTCAAAGGCAATCTTGCCCTCGCACTCGCCGCGCACGGTCATGTGCCTGCCGTCCGGGAAACAGCAGCAGACGGTCGAAACGAACCGCGCGGTGCGCTTGTCCATAGGAATATCGGACAGATTCTTGAGCAGAAGCTCGTTGTTCTTCTCGTCGTTTCCGTGCTCGCCCGCGTATCTTGCGGAATACACTCCCGGTGCGCCGTCGAGCGCGTCAACGACAAGTCCTGAGTCGTCGGCGATGCAGGGCATACCGCTCTCTTTGCAGCCGCTGTCGGCTTTTAAGAATGCGTTCTCTTCAAAGGTGACGCCCGTCTCCTCAACATCGGTAAGCTCGACTCCCGCCTCTTCCGCGAGCAGAACGCGCACGCCGATGGGTTTCAATATGCGCTCAAGCTCGGCGCGTTTTTTCATGTTATGTGTAGCTATGAGAAAATCCATTATTCGTCCTCTTTTCCCTCTTCCTCGTCTTCAATCGGCTCTGCGTCAAACAGACCCTCGGCGAATGCGCGGGCGTTGAACGGGCGCAGGTCGTCCACCTTTTCGCCGACGCCGATGAACTTGACGGGTACGCCGAGCTCATTTTTGATGTTTAATACAACGCCGCCCTTTGCGGTGCCGTCAAGCTTCGTTAAAATGATGCCGGTGATCTCTGCAACATTCTTGAATTCTTTTGCCTGATTGACTGCGTTCTGTCCTGTAGTCGCGTCAAGCACGAGCAGGCTCTCGCGGTCGCTGTAGGGCAGCTCGCGGTCGATGACGCGGTATATCTTCGCCAGCTCCTCCATTAGGTTCTTCTTGTTGTGGAGTCTGCCGGCGGTGTCGCAGATGATTATGTCGGCGTTTCTTGCCTTGCCCGCCTGAATTGTGTCGTATATAACAGCCGCCGGGTCTGCGCCCTCGCGGTGCTTGACTATCTCGACTCCCGCGCGGTCTGCCCACTCTTCAAGTTGCTCGATAGCGGCGGCTCTGAAAGTGTCCGCCGCGGCGAGGATAACTTTTTTGCCCTCGTTTTTGTACATTGCGGCGAGCTTGCCTATGGAAGTGGTCTTGCCCACGCCGTTGACGCCGATGACGAGAATGACGGAGGGGAGAGTGATAAGGCTCATTTCCTCACCGCCATCAAGCATCTTGGCGACTATCTCTTTTATCTCGTTCTTGACGGCTTCAGGCTTGCGCAGATGCTTTTTCATAACGCGCTCGCGCAGTTTCTCGACTATCTCCGATGCGGTCATGCAGCCGACATCGCCCATGACGAGTATCTCTTCGAGCTCGTCATAAAATTCGTCGTCAATTTCAGTCTTGCCGTGGAGCATCGAGTCGATAGCTCCAGACATATTCTCGCGGGTCTTTTTGAGTCCCTTGTTTATTCTTGAAAAAATGCCCATTTTTATCCTCCGTGCGGTCTTAATTCAGACCGTTTTTTATTCTTTCAACTGCTTCGAGCGTGCGCTTTGGCCCTGCGAACGCGGTCAAACGAAAATATCCCTCGCCCATCGTGCCGAAGCCCGAGCCCGGCGTGCCGACCACCTGAACGGTGTTCAAAAGCCTGTCGAACATCTGCCATGAGGTCAGCCCGTTCGGCACTTCAAACCAGATATACGGCGAATTTCTGCCGCCGAAACAGCGGATATTAATACTCTCAAGTCCGTCCGTTATCTTCTTTGCGTTGCCGAGATAGCAGTTTATATTTTCTTTTAACTGCCGCCTGCCCTCGTCGGAATAGACGGCTTCGGCGGCGCGCTGGGTTATATATGACACGCCGTTGAACCGCGTTGCCTGCCTGCGCGCCCACAGCGCGTTGAGGCTGACTCCGCCGCGTGAGAGCTCGCGCGGTATAATTGTATATGCGCAGCGAACGCCGGTAAAGCCCGCAGTCTTTGAAAAGCTTCTGAACTCAATGGCGCATTTCTTTGCGCCGTCAAGCTCGAAAATGCTGTGCGGAATGTCGCTCTCAGTGATAAACGCCTCATATGCGGCGTCAAAGAGAATGACGCTTCCGTGCTCATTAGCCCAGTCGACCCACTGTTGGAGCTGCTCTTTATTCATCGCCGTTCCCGTGGGATTGTTGGGGGAGCAGAGATATATTATATCGACATTTTGCTCCGGCAGGGGAGGGATAAATCCGTTCTCTGCGGTGCAGTCGAGATAAGCAATATTTGAAAATCTGCCGTTTTTGAGCGGCTTGCCGCCCCTGCCCGCCATGATATTTGTGTCTATATAGACCGGGTAGACGGGGTCGCAGACGGCGACTTTGCACTCGGGCGAAAAGATATCGCCGATGCTGCCGGTGTCGCTCTTTGCGCCGTCGCTTATAAAAATCTCATCTCTTTCGAGCGTTATTCCGCGCGCGGCGAAATCATATTTCAATATCTTGTCGATAAGAAAATCATATCCCTGCTCGGGCGGGTAGCCCCTGAATGTGGCGGCGTCCGCCATTTCGTTTGCTGCCGAGTGCATGGCCTTTATGCACGCCTCGGGCAGGGGACGCGAGACATCGCCGATGCCGAGGTCGATTATATCCGCCTCGGGGTGAGCGATTTTGTAATCTTTAATTTTTCGGCTCATCGTCGAAAAAAGATAGTTGCTGCGGAGAAGCGAAAAGTTTTCGTTTATTTTCATCTTGCGCCTCCGCCGTAGGCAATTTCGCCTGTAAAGACGGTCTGCGCCGGACCCGTCAGATACACATCTCCGTCGGCGCTCCATTTTACCGAGAGCTCGCCGCCGCGAAGCGAGATTTTGATATCCGTATCGCGCTTGCAATAGCCGTTCAATATGCAGGCGACCGCCGCCGCGCACGCGCCTGTGCCGCAGGAGAGGGTCTCGCCCGCGCCGCGCTCCCAAACGCGCATTTTTATGCGTGAAGCCGAAATCGGCTGAACGAATTCCGTATTTATCCTGTCCGGAAACGCCGGGTGATTTTCAAACTCGACGCCGATTTTTTTAATATTTACAGAATCAATATTTTCAGAGAAAACCACGCAGTGCGGGTTGCCCATCGAAAGGCAGGTGACGGAATAAACTTTTTCGCCGACTTCGAGCGGCCGGGAAATCACGGTGTCCGATTCAATAAGCGCGGGAATATCCCTGCTTTTCAGTATTGGTGACCCCATGTTTACCTGCGCCGAGGTGACCTTTCCGTCCGTCTTATATATATTAATGTATTTTATTCCGCTGAGAGTCTCCAAAGATATCATATCTTTGTCGGTCATTTTGCTGTCGCAGACATACTTTGCGACGCAGCGCGCGGCGTTGCCGCACATCTTCGCCCGTGACCCGTCGGAATTGTAGATATCCATTTTGAAATCCGCCCTGTCGGACGGCAAAATCAGCACAAGCCCGTCTGAGCCGATACCGAAATGGCGGTCGCTCAAAAATTTCGCCGCAGCGGGAGGGTCGTCGATCGATTCATCAAAACAGTTGACATATATGTAGTCGTTGCCCGTGCCCTGCATTTTGGCGAATTTCATTCACAAGACCCTTTTCATTTATATATTAGCGAGCTCGCTGAGCAGATGCCGCGCGGTGGCGGTTATAGAACTGCTCTCGTTCATGCTCCTTCTTCTAATATATGCGTATGCGTCCTCTTCAGACACACCGTTTACTTTCATATATAAATGTTTTGCCTTGTCGATTATCTCCTGATCCGCTGTGTTGCGCTGACCGCCCGAGCGTATGCGCGACTCGGACGAGGAGCGGAGCAGCTTTTCTATTGCGCTGCGAAATTCAGGACGCGAGAGCGGCAGGGTCATACACTGCACGTTGCTCATGCCGAACAGCGGGGACTGGGCGGAGGATATAAGCAATATCATATCGGCGCCCGGCGGGAGCAGACGAAGCATGGCGGCGGGCGCCATGTCGGTCAGACGGTGGCAGATTATTATAGCCGAGGGGAGACGCTGAGCGAAATCGAGGGTCTGCGAAGCAGAGCGGCACTCGATGACGCCCATTATTCCCATTTCCGCAACGAAGCCGCGCAGCTGCGCGCGCACCTTGTCGGATGACGATGCTATAATAATATCGCGCACCATTTATCCCTCCCTCGCGGTGCGTCAGTCTGTTAGAAAAATCAGCTCTCCTGCACGTTCTTTATGATATCGTTGATAGTCGTTCTGAGCGCCGAGTCGGTGTCGCTCTCTTTCTTTATCTCGTCAAGGGCGTAGAGCACCGTTGAATAGTGCCTGCCGCCGAACTCCGCGCCGATAGCCTTGGCGGAAAGTCCTGTGACCTCACGCACGATGTACATCGATATCTGGCGGTATTTCGAAGTCTGTGCGTCCTTCTTCTTCGAGCGCAGATCCTCGGGATTTGCGCCGTAGGTGCGCGCGACCTCGGTTATTATCTTATCCACAACGACAGGGATAGGCTTGTTGTCGCTGAGAATATCCCTTATCGCCTGCTGAGCGGTGGCGGTGTTGACATGCGCGCCCTGTATCTGGACATAAGCCTGCATCTTCTTGACCGCGCTCTCAAGCTGGCGGATGTTGTTCTTGAGCTTCTGCGCTATGTATTCAACGACATCGTCGCTGATATCGAAGTTAAGCGCGTCCGCCTTGCGCTTGACTATGAGCATACGGGTCTCGAGATCCGGCGGCTGAACGTCCGCGAGCAGACCCCACTCAAAGCGGGTGCGCATTCTGTCCTCAAGCTGAGGCATATCCTTCGGCGGGCGGTCGGATGACAGAACGATCTGCTTGCCGTCCTGCGTCAGGGCGTTGAAAGTATGGAAAAACTCCTCCTGCGTACGCTCTTTGCTCGCGATGAACTGAACGTCGTCCATCAGAAGAACGTCGACCTTGCGGTATTTGTTTTGGAATTCCGTTGTTGTGCGGTGGTTGAGCGCTTCGATAAACTCGTTGGTGAATTCCTCGCCGTCGGTGAGGACTATCTTCATCGACGGGTCGTTTCTTTTTATCTCGTGGCATATGGCGTTGAGCAGGTGCGTCTTGCCGAGTCCCGAGTTGCCGTAGATGAACAGCGGGTTATACGCCTTGCCGGGGTTCGCCGCGACCGCCTGCGCCGCCGCATGGGCGAATTTGTTTGACGCGCCGACAACGAATGTGTCGAATGTGTTTTCAAAATAGTTTGAGGCGCGCGTGCTGCCGTCTATCTCCGATGAGCCCGCCGCAGAGCCCGAGGAGTCAGACTGCGAATATCCCTCGCCCGGCGCTATGAACTCGACATCGACATCGAGACCGAGCGCGTTCAAAAATGCGCTGTGAAGCGTGCCGCCGAACTTCTGCGCGAGGATGCGGCGCTTGAATTCCGCCGTTGTCATGAGCACGGCGCGGCTGCCGTCAAAGCTTATCGGCTCAAGCTCGCTGAACCAGACGTTGTAGATAGATTCGGAGTTTGTCTGCCTGAGATAGTCGGAGACTACCTGCCACAGCTCGTTGAATGAATCCATTAGTGAACTTCCCCCATCATAATACTTTATAATAGGATAGAGTATATCATAAAACCCCCTTTTTTTCAACAAGCAGTTTGCACAAGGACGCAAAAAAATGATTGACATTGATGTGAAGTATGATATATAATAGTAGCTTGCAAGGGTAGGCGAAAGCGTTATACCCATATCTGCACATAAGATCACGGCGGTACGAGTGCCACCAAAGCGCCCGCCGGTGACTAATATCCTGTGAAACGGAGGTTACCGCAAATGAAAAGAACTTACCAGCCCAAGAAGCTGCACCGTAAGAAGGAGCACGGCTTCCGCAAGAGAATGTCCGACAGAAACGGACGCAAGGTTCTTTCTCGCCGCAGAGCGAAGGGAAGAAAGCAGCTCACCTATTGATCGGCCTTTTTAACGGTCTTTTAACAGGTCGAGCGGATTATTGCCACGGATGGATTGATTGCTTTGGCAGAATATCAGACGCTCAAGCTTAACAGCGATTTTCGCAGGACTTACGGGCGCGGCAAATCAGCCGCTGACCCGGTGCTTGTCACATATGCGCTCAGGAACCGTTACGGTGTCATGCGCATCGGGATAACCACCGGCAAAAAGCTCGGAAATGCGGTGGAGCGCAACCGGTGCCGCCGGATAATTCGCGCGGCTTTCCGGCAGCTCGAAGGCGAGTGCTGCGGGGGATGGGACATTGTATTTGTCGCCCGTCATAAGACGGTCTCCCGCAAGAGCACCGACATTGAGCGGTCAATGCGCAAACAGCTGGGAGCCTTGGGTGTTATCGGTATATCTGCAGGAGTGAAAGTTGTGAAGTGAAAATGAAGGACATACTGATAAAACTTATTCAGTTTTACAGAAAGCATATCTCACCGCAGCTGCCCGATATGTGCAGGTACTATCCGACCTGCTCTCAGTATGCGATAGAGGCTCTTGAAATACACGGAGCGTTCAAAGGCTCTCTGCTGACTGTTGCCAGACTTCTTCGCTGCAATATCCTATTCCCCGGCGGTTATGATCCCGTCCCTCCCAAGAGGGACAAAAAATCCAACCGGAGGACTCACAAATAATGGACGCCATTTACACGACATTGGGTATCCCGTTCGGATATGTTCTCAGGTTCATATTCGAAGCCGTTGACAATTACGGTCTTGCACTCATCCTCTTCACCCTCTTCGCAAGACTTCTTATGATTCCCACTTCTATCTACCAGACTAAGGGTACCGTCAAGACGCAGCGCCTTCAGCCCAAGATCCGCAGAATAAACGCCAAATACAAGGGCGATCAGAAAAAGATTCAGGAAGAGACTCAGGCTCTCTACCAGCGCGAAGGACACAATCCCATGAATATGGGCTGCCTGCCGCTCGCCATCCAGTTCATCATCATCTTCGGTCTTATCGGCGTTATCTATCACCCTCTCAAGTGGGCGCTCGCGATCGATGATACAACAATCAATTCGCTGACAGAAATAGCAAAAGGACTCGCTGAATATAACGCAAAGACAGGTAAGCAGACTATCGAGCTTTTTGTTATCAACCATATCAATGAGATAAGACCCATCGCGCTCTCAAAGGGCATCAGCTCGGGAGTTATCGACAGCATCGCGAACTTCAACTTCACCTTCCTCGGCATACCGCTGGGCGAGATTCCGTCGATAAAAGAGCCCGGAATCCTCTGGGTCATCCCCATCCTCTCGGGCCTTACTTCTCTCGCAACGAGCCTCTTCTCAATGCTCCAGCAGCGCAAGAACAACCCTGAAATGGCGAAGAACCCGACCATGGGCTGCATGACTTTCGGTATGCCCCTGTTCTCGCTCTATTTCACCTTCCAGTTCCCCGCCGGTATCGGTATCTACTGGATTGCGTCGAACGTTTTCGCGCTCATTCAGACAGTTATCCTTTCGTTCACCCACAGCCCGAAGAAGATGATTGCAAAGGCTATGGTCGATGAGACTGTCGAGCGCCGTTCAAGGGAAGAGAATCTCAAGCGTGCACTTGCGCAGAAAAAAGAAGAAAAATAAATTTTCCAGGTGGTGGAAACAGAGATGTTAAAAGAAGCTATCGGAACCGGCGCAACAGTCGATCTTGCAAAAGCTGACGCTATCGCGCAGCTCGGCATATCCGCCGATTCGGATTTTGAAATTGAAGTTCTCGAGATGCCGACAAAGAAGATGTTCGGTCTGCTCGGAACAACTCCCGCAAAGGTCAAGGTGAGCTATGATGCTCCGTCCGAAGCCGGCGCGAAGGAATATCTTGAAAAAATTCTTGCAAGCCTCGGCATTGAGGGTGCAGAGATAAAGATCGAAGAGACTGACGAGGAAGTCAGCATCGCGGTCGAATATGACGGCGACTACGGCGCGGCTATCGGCCGCAGGGGAGAGACACTCGACGCTATCCAGTATCTCGTCCGCCTTGTCGTCAACAGGGGCGCGGACAAGTCGAGAAGAGTCTCGCTCAACATCGGCAACTACCGCGAGAAGCGCGAGGCAACCCTGCGCGCACTCGCTCAGAAGAGCGCAGCAAAGGTCAGAAAGTACGGCAGAAATGTTGTGCTTGATCCCATGAATCCCTATGAGAGACGCATCATTCACACGGCTCTCCAGGATGTTGAGGGCGTGACCTCCCACTCTGTAGGCTCCGAGAATGACCGCAAGGTCGTTATCACTCTCGAAGAGGGCGTGAAGCCCCTCAACGGCGGCTCCAGACCGCCCCGCGGAAACGGACGCGGCGGATATCAGAACCGCGACAGAGGCGGCAGAGGCAGAAATGACCGCCCGCGCAACGACCGTCCCGCAGCTCCCTCCCGTCCGCCCAGATCCGATGCGGCTTCCGCTTCGAGATACGGCAGGATCGAGCCCATCGCTAAGCAGAACAGCGAAGACTGATAAAAAACAAAAGCACGGTGTGTCAAAAGATGCACTGTGCTTTTTTGTTGCCCATAAAAACACCCCGCAGACTTGAGCCTGTGGGGTGCTTAACTATTTAATTTTTATTCTTTGCCGAACATCGCTTTGACATTCGAGCCCTTGCAGATGAATATCTCTCTGAAGATTATCATGCTCACGAAAGCTATCGTGCCGCCCATGAGGACGTCGCTGAAGAAGTGTGCGCCGACGATTATGCGGCTGACCGCGACCATGCCGGTGTAGGTGATGGCGGCGATCCAGCTGACAGCTCTCTTGCCCTTGCTCTTGACGTTGAAAACATCGAGGAGCATAAGCAGGCAGTAGACCGTGCCGGCGGAGCAGGTGTGTCCGCTCGGGAATGATTTAAGAGCGTCGGTCGTGCCGAAGAGTGCTCTCATCTCGTCCTTGGTGAGGTGCTGACCGTTGGCGACATACCAGCGGGTGAAGTTGTCAAATCCGCCGATCGACTGGCCGCCCTCGCAGTTCATTGCGCGATAACGCATACGGCCGACGGGCTCTTTGACTGCGGCGATAATGCCGTTGGAAACAGCTGCAACGCAGAGCACCGCGACTGCGAACATAACCATCTTGTTGACCGATTCCTCGGAATAGTTTCTGATGGCGAAGGTCGCAAAGAAAGTCATAAGACCCGCGAAGAACAGCGATATGCCCTTGAGGAAGCCCGCGCCCTTGAACGCCTCGGCAGTAGGCCCGATGTGCTGAAGCGCATATTTGACGGCGTCGTCAAACAGTACGAAATAGGCTATTGTGCCCACGACGAGCAGGAGTATCGCGAGGATCTCTTTCCACGGATGCTTTTTCATCTTGCGCATGACCTGCCAGAAGAGAATCTGGAAGCTAAATGCGAGCATGAGATAGACGGGCGACGAGCCGACGGCCTCGAGCACAACGCCGTATACGGTCTCGTTTGTGTAGTAGGTGTGGGCGGCGAGCGCCTTTGCCGTGAGGATGTTGCTGACCTGGAGGTCAGTGAACGTTGCGGTCACGAGCAGAGCGCCGAACACTGCGATGAAAAGCAGCAGGGCGACCCACGATTTTGTTCGCTTTGTCAATGTCAACTCTCCTTTATGTAATGGGTTTCATTTGCAGTTTAATTATAGCAAATTGCATATTTTTGTCAATCTTTATTTGCTGTCCTTGTTGCACTTTATATCATATAATGTAGCGGGCGGGCGTTTTATGCGCAGACAGGAAAAAACTTGCCGCGCGCAGTGTCGCCGCAATCCGCTCAAATATATTGCAAGTCCAGTGATTATGTTGTATAATATAGAATATATAAGTATAATTGGGAATCGTGCGGTTTGGAGTGATTTTTCTTATGACGGCGTATCTTGACAACAGCGCCACGACCCCCGTGTGCAGTGAAGCTGTTGAAGCGATGAAAACCGCTGTAACAGAGCTTTGGGGCAACCCATCGTCCCTGCATCAAAAGGGGATAGAGGCGGACGAAATGCTCGAAAACGCGCGCTCGAATGTGGCGCGCAGGCTCTTCTGCCGGGATGACGAGGTGTATTTCACCTCCGGCGGAACGGAGAGCAACAATCTTGCCGTTCAGGGCGCGGCTCATGCCATGCGTCGGCGCGGCAGACGGATAGTGACGACGAGCGTCGAGCATCCGAGTATAGATGAGACGGTCAAGCATCTCGAAAACGAGGGCTTTGAAGTCATACGCCTCGGCGTTGACAAAAACGGACGTATCAGCGAGCGCGAGCTTTTTGAAGCCGTGACTCCCGACACGATACTCGTGAGCATCATGGCGGTCAACAACGAGACGGGCACTATTCAGCCGGTCGAAGCGGCGAGAACTGCGGTAACGCGTGCGAAGTCGCCCGCACTTGTCCATTGCGATGCGGTGCAGGCTTTCGGAAAACTGCCGCTCAAGCCCGCGGCGATGGGCGTTGACCTGATGACGGTCAGCTCCCACAAGATACACGGACCCAAGGGCGTGGGGGCACTCTATGTCAAAAAGGGCGTGCGCCTGTCGCCGATAGTTTTCGGCGGCTCGCAGGAGGAAAAACTGCGCCCCGGCACTCAGCCCATGCCTGCAATAGCGGGCTTCGGCGCGGCGGCTGCGGCTCTGCCGAATCTTGCGGCTGAGCTCAAAGAAGTTACTGAGCTTCGCGACTATATGCGGGACAGACTTCTGGCTCTCGGCGGAGTTGTTATAAACTCGCCCGATGATGCGCTGCCGTATGTGACCAATATTTCGGTGCTCGGCATAAACTCCGAGCCGATGCTCAACTTCCTCTCTTCGCGCGGCGTCTATGTCTCGAGCGGCTCGGCGTGCTCAAAGGGACATCAGAGCTCGGTGCTCAAAAATATGGGGCTGAGCGACGAAGTGCGGAAGAGCCCGCTCAGAATCAGCTTCTCGCGTTTTACCACAAAAGAAGAGATAGATATGCTCATCGACGGCATTGCCGAGGGGCAGAAAACAATAAGGAAAAATAAGTAAAATAAATAAAAAAGGAATCACAATATGAAGGAAGTTATTCTCATCAAAAACGGTGAGCTTGCGCTCAAAGGACTCAACAGGCGCACTTTTGAAGATATGCTCATGGCGAATATCCGCCGCAGACTCGCGTCGCTCGGCAAATTCACCTGCACCCCCGCGCAGTCGACGATAATAGTCGAAGGGCCCGAGGATGCCGATCTCGACGAAGCGACCGAAAGACTTCTCAAGGTCTTCGGCATAGCCGGACTCTCTCGCGCCGCCGCAGTCGAAAAGGATATGGACGTTATTCTCAACACCTGCGTTGAATATACGGCTCCCCTGCTCAACGCCGCATCGACTTTCAAGGTCGAGGCAAAGCGCGCGGACAAGAAGTTTCCGCTCAATTCTCCCGCGATATGCAGAGAAGTCGGCGGAAAGATACTCTCGAAATTCCACCATCTGAAAGTCGATGTTCATAACCCCGATGTTATAATAAACGTCGAGGTGCGCGACAAGTGCGCGTTTATCCACGGCAACCAGCTCAAGGGCGCGGGCGGTATGCCCTCGGGCTCCGCAGGAAAGGCGGCTCTGCTCGTTTCCGGCGGAATAGACAGCCCCGTTGCAGGCTGGATGATGGCAAAGCGCGGCGTGGAGCTGATAGCTATTCACTTCGCTTCTCCGCCCTATACGAGCCAGCGCGCCGAGCAGAAAGTTCACTCGCTTCTGCGCCAGGTCGCAAAATACAGCGGACGCATCATGCTCTTCGTTGTCCCGTTTACCGAGATCCAGGAGCTTATAAAAGATAACTGCCCCGAAGAGGTGTTCACGCTTATCATGCGCCGCATGATGATGCGCATCTCGCAGGAGATTGCGGTAAAAGAGGGCTGCCAGGCGCTGATAACAGGCGAGAGCGTCGGTCAGGTCGCGAGCCAGACCATGCCCGCAATAGCCTGCACAGATGCTGTGACCTCGATGCCCGTATTCCGTCCGCTTATCGGCATGGACAAGGACGAAGTCATCGCGATATCGAGAAAAATTGAGACATTTGATATATCCATCCAGCCCTATGAGGACTGCTGCACTGTGTTCACCCCGAAGCACCCGCGCACCCATCCGACAATAGCCGGAGTCGAAAAGGCGGAGCGCGGCACCGAATGGGACGAGCCCATAAAGCGTGCGGTCGAGGGCACAAAAGTTACGGTTATAAAAGCTTTTTCAAAAGGTGAGTAACAATGGCAGTGTGTGAAATTCTCTGTGTCGGAACCGAGCTTCTGCTCGGCGATATCCTCAATACCAACGAGCAGTTTCTCTCAAAAGAGCTTGCGGCGATTGGCATATCCGTTATGCACCGCAGCTCCGTCGGGGACAATCCCGAGCGCCTCGCGCAGGAGCTGAAAACGGCTCTCGGTCGCAGTGATATTGTTATTACTTCCGGCGGACTCGGCCCCACGGACGACGATCTGACAAAAGAGGTCTGCTGTGAGGTCATGGGTTTTGAACTCAGGGAGGACGAAGACACGGCGGAGCGCATACGCTCATATTTCAAATCAAAGGGCGGCAATATGCCCGAGAACAACCTCAAGCAGGCAATGCTGCCCGTCGGCGGCACCGTGTTTGAGAATAACCACGGCACGGCACCCGGCGCGGCGCTCGAAAAGAACGGCAAGTGCGTTATTATCCTGCCCGGCCCTCCCGGCGAGCTCGTCCCGATGTTCAATGAGAGCGTGCGCGGATTTTTGAAAAAATATTCCGACGGCGCGATAGTCTCACACACGGTCAATATAATCGGCATGGGCGAGAGCTCGGTCGCCGAAGAGATAGAAGATATGTTCGACGCAAAGAATCCGACCGTCGCACCGTATGCAAAAAGCGGCGAGGTGCGGCTGAGGATAACCGCGAAGGCGGAAACCGCCGACGAGGCGGACAAAATGTGCGCGCCTGTAGTTGATGAGATATGCAGCAGGCTCGGCGATGTCGTATACGGCACCGATATGAACAGCATCGAAGAGCGCGTTGTCGCTCTGCTCAAAGAAAAGGGCAAAAAGATAGCGACTGCCGAATCCTGCACGGCGGGATATATCCCCAAAAGGCTGACTGATATCCCCGGCGCGTCCGAGGTTTTCGAGTGCGGAATAGTCAGCTATTCGAATGATATAAAAACAAAGCTCCTCGGCGTTTCGCCAAAGACGCTTGAGACATACGGCGCTGTCAGCGAACAGACGGCGCGCGAGATGGCGCTCGGCGCAAAGCGCGTGAGCGGCGCGGATATAGCGATATCCACAACCGGTCTTGCAGGACCGGGAGGCGACGGTGTTCTGCCCGGCGGACTGAGCTTTGCGGCGGTCACGGACGGCGAGTGCACAGTCGTCGAAAAGATAGTCACCGGCCATGAAAATGACCGTGAATATAACAGATATGTCACGGCGTCGCGGGCACTTAACCTTGCACGCCTGATGCTGGAAGAGAAAATAAAGTAAACCTGTATCGGAGGAAAGAGTATGTCTGACAAAAACAGAAAAGACGGCGAGTTTTCGCTGCCCGATATGAGGGAGATGTTTGAGCACTACACATCGGTTGAGGACGACGAACCTGCGGCACAGCGCAGCGAAATGGAAGATCTCGCGCGCAGATACCTTGACAGCGGCGACGATGAAACCGGGGTGGAGTCACGGCAGGAAAGCGGCGCCGTGACCGAAGAAAAGGAGCCGGTATCCGAGCCGGAGTCCGAGCTCGAGCCCATAATCGAGTCCGAGCCGGAGAAACCCGCAGAGCCGAAAAAGGACAATTTGTATAAGTTTATCCCGCCCGACGATCTGAGCGGTGAGGATATTCCGAAAGTGACTGAGCCGGAATACCCGACAGAGCAGGCGCTCGACGATTTCGATATGCCGACAGATTCGACCTTTGCCGTCAACCTCAGCGAGCGCGACCGCAGCTCACTGCGCGAATATGAGCGCGAGGTCAGCGAGAACGAGAAGAACAGCGGCAGCGAAAAGGGCTTCAAAAAATTTATAAAGGGCATCATCCCGATGAAGGGCGACGCCGTATCCGAGATAGTCCGCAAGATAGTCTTTATGGCGGCTATAATCACGGTGTTCGTCAGCGCGGGAATGCTGATAAACACATATCTTGTTCAGCCCAACATCGTTGACAACGACATAAAAGATATCAAGCCCAGCGAGGAGCTGACCTGGGACGAGATAAAGGAGAAATACCCGAATGTCAAGTTCCCCGAGGGTATGCAGCTAAAATACGCCGAGGCGTATGCACAGAACACCGACCTCGTCGGCTGGCTGAAGATAGACAAGCTCAAGATGGACTTCCCGATTCTCCAGACCGACAACGATTCGTATTATCTCAAACGCAGTTTCACCCACAGATACACGGATCTCGGAAACCCGTTCCTGGCTCATGCCAATTCAATCGAGCCGCTTGACCGCAACAGCATAATCTACGGTCACAGCACCCGCAGCTCGGACAAGATATTCAGCAAGCTCTTCGATTACCGCACCACGCGCGGATTCATAAACAATCCGATAATCGAGTTCAACACCATCTATCACGACTACAAGTGGAAGGTCTACGCGGTGTTTATCACAAATGCGACCACCGCCGAGGACAACGGATATTTCTTCAACTATGTCTGGACGAATATAAGCGAGGCGAGCTTCGAGCAGTATATAGCCGAGCTTGATTCGAGAAAGCTCTACACAACGGGCGTCGATATCAAGCCGACCGACAAGATTCTCACTCTTTCGACCTGCCTGTATGAGTTCGACAACGCACGCCTTGTCGTTGTGGCACGAATGGTGCGCGACGGCGAGAGTGAAGAAGTTGATACTTCGCTCGTCAAGACCAACCCCAACCCGAGATATCCTCAGGCCTGGTATGATAAAGACAAGAAACAGAACCCCTACAAAAACGCAAACAGATGGTATCCCAACTAATGAGGTGATATTTTGAAAAATAAGATCTCGCTCCTGGCTTTTGTCAATCAGCCTCTCCCGCGCAGGGCGATAGCGGAATATGAGTCCGTCTTTGCCGCAGCCTACGGGGAGTGCCGCTTTGAGCAGTTCACGGATAGCCGCGAGCTGTTTTCTGCCCTTGCCGGAGCGTTCGGAGATTCGGAGACTGTGGTTCTCGCGGCTGCCGAGCGGCATTATATCGAGATAAAGAAGCTGCTTTTCGACGCGCTCAGAACAAAAACCGCATCCTCCGACAGAATAGCCGAAGTGCTTGAAAAGGCGGATGAGGATCAGTGCCTGATGCCTGCCGACGCACAGATACTTGTGACCGATGACGGAAAATACAGCGGCTTTATAGAGAAAAGCGGCAGCCAGACGCTGGTTTTTCTTCCCCTTTCCGACGGCAGATGCGCCAAGGTCGCCGAAGAACTGAAATTGGTGTTCCTGCCCGTTGAAAAAGCTGCCGAAAGCGCAAACACTACCGAACCGGATGCGAACGGCGCCGGCGAGCCGAGTGCTGAAGAAAAGTGCGATCCGGAAGAGGTCGTTGCGCTCTTGAAAGAGCGCGGACTTTCCGTCGCGGTTGCTTCAAGCAAAAACAGCCCGTTCGTGTTCTCTGTCCTGCCCTATGACGATGAATCGGATTTCGGCGATGCTATATTCGCCCGGTCGGTCGATATCGAGCGGCAGGAGGACGAGAGTCACGGCGAATATATAGCCGCCATGGCGGGACGCGCCAGAGCGAAGAGCGGCGCATCAATCGGTGCGGCGATATCGAATGTGTTCCGCAACGACGATGAGGACAGCAAGCATTTCATGCTCATCTGCATAGCGGACGAGAACAAGGCACGCGTGTTCAAGGTCTTCAGCCGTAAGGGCGAGACCACGCAGGAGTTTATCTACGCCTGCGTCCACAGGCTCTATTCCGCGCTCGCCGACTATGCGCGCAACGGCTTTGTCATGCACGATGTCAGCGACGATGCGTCAATAATAATCACGGACGGCGAACATCACTCTCACCATAAATCGGCTCCGGTGCGCTCGGGCAAAAAGACCGCGCTAATTGTGGCGGCTATTATCCTGCTCGCGGCGCTTATCGGAACTGCGATTACATTTTTGGTCAAGGGCTACGGTTCGCAGGTCAGCGCGGTGCTCATTAACGCACGCGAGTCCGACACAAGCGAGAGCAATACGGTTGAGAACAGCGCGTCGGGCGGCAACACATCGTGGGGGAATACCTCAGAGAGCGATACGGACGGGATAATTGATGATATAGACGATATGATTGTTGCCGACGTAGAGCGTCCGAATGGCGACACTGCCGACTCCGGAAAAACAACCGGGGAGCAGACAAATGGCACTGTGCCCGGCTCGATAGCCGAGGGCTCAACCGTCCTGACGACGGTTATCTCGACAAAGCCCACGACTCGCCCGAACACGACTGGAAAACCGACCACTAAGCCCACCCAGAAACCGACCGAGACCACGACAAGGCACAGCTCTTCAAAGACGGGTACTTTTGTTTTCACCGTCTACGGTTACGGCCACGGGGTCGGCATGAGCCAAAACGGTGCGTCCGAATATGCGCGCCGCGGCTGGACATACAAGCAGATTCTGCTCCATTATTACAACAACCCCGGCATCAGCCTCGTTAAAGATTCAAAATTGCCGAGCAAGGTTACATATAACGGCAAGAGCTATTCGCTCGCCGAATATCTCGGCAAGACTGCATATGCCGAGGTCGGTCCGTCCGCGCCGCTTGAGTCGATAAAGTCGCAGATGGTCGCGATTTACACCTACGCAAAGCGCCAGAATTTTAAGATGACTACCTCAAACCACGCGTTCCGCGAGAGCTACGCCGGAACGAGTTCATCTATTGAAAACGCGATAAAAGCGACGCTCGGCGAATATCTTGCATATTACGGCTCGCCTGCGTTCACTCCGTATTTTTCAACGGCGGCGGGGAAGACGGCTTCGAGCGCGAATGTCTGGGGCGGCAGTCAAAGCAGCTATCCTTATCTCGCGGGCGGCAGGACAAGCCCCGAGGGCAATGTCAAACGCACGCTGACCATTTCGAGCGAGGAGCTTCGCAAGAAGGTCGAAGCGTATAACGCAAAGGTTGATTCATCAAAGCGAATAACGCTCCAGAGCAACCCTGCGCAGTGGATAAAAATACTCGAGCATGACAGCGCGCGCGGCAGCAGCTGCGGATATATTTCGAGCATGAAAATAGGTAATAAGACGATGCGCGGCAACGCGTTCAGGCTCAACATAATGGGCGCGGCGACGCTCCGCTCGCATTGCTTCACCTTCACTTATACGCCGGACTGATATAAAAGCAAGAGGGCTGCCCGATGCGGCAGCCCTCTTTAAATAGAGGATGAAATCATGAATAAGCAGGAAGTATATGATTTCCTGACAAGCAGGGGAATAGAATACGAAGTGACCGAGCACGGCGCGGTGTTCAATATGGAAGAGATGTCGCATGTTGAGCTGCCGCACCAGGAGGCGGACGCGAAGAATCTGTTTGTCAGAGACGACAAGAAACGTAATTATTATCTCATAACCGTCAGGGGCGACAAGCGCGTTGACCTGAAAAAGTTCAAGGAGGAGCATGGCACACGCCCGCTGAGCTTTGCATCGGAAAACGATCTGATGAACCTGCTCGGTCTGATACCCGGCGCAGTGACGCCGCTCGGTATACTCAACGACAGCGAGAAAAAAGTGAAATTTTTTCTTGACGAGGAACTTGTAAACGGCGGACTCATCGGAGTCCACCCGAATGACAACACCGCAACGGTGTGGCTGAAAACAACCGAGCTTATAGATATAATAACGGAACACGGAAACGAGGTTGAAGCAGTCAGAATATGACTGCAAAAATAAAAATCAAGCCGGGAGAGTTATAAAAAACTTTCCCGGCTTGATTGTCGGTTACGGTGGAAAAATCATTTGCAATAACAGCGGTTTCAACTCATGCAATTGTAAACTTTAGTGAAATCGCTCGCACTGCTCGCGGTGAAATAATTTACTTCGTAAATTGTGAAATTTGATGCTGCACATCAAGTGAAAAAATTCGTTCCTTTATATGCCGCAGGCATATTTCACTCGTTCCGAAGAACGAATTTCATTGAAAAAAGCACTTGCAACAGCAAGTGCTTTTTCTGGTGGAGATGGCGGTAATCGAAACCGCGTCCGAAAAGGGCTCCCCACAGCTTTCTACGGGCGTAGCCTGTCTTTTAAGATTCCCTCGCCGGAGCGCCGTCAGGCAGGCTCACCGGTTCGGTAGTTCCGTTGTTCATGACGGGTTACGGAGCGCTCACCCGTGCACGTTCACTGCTAATCGACGCCTTGTACCGGGCCGCAGTACTCCCGGCAAAGACGGCTGCTATTTAAGCAGCTTGTAAAACTGTTTTGTTGTCGTTTATTATTTAAACGTATGGGTTTTATAGCGGCCCCACACCGCTGCCCGCTTACCGAAGTTCAACCTCCCCGTCGAAATCCTTTCATCCCCATATATCAAACGACTCCCGCCGATTGAATCAGAAGTTTTTCATGCTGCGCTCGATATTGCGCGCGGCGTCTTTCTTCGCCGCCGTCTCACGCTTGTCATAGAGCTTTTTGCCCTTGCACAGCCCGACCTCAACCTTGGCGCGCCCTTTGACAAAATATACACTCAGCGGCACGAGGGTCAAGCCCTCCTGCTTCGTCTGACCGAGCAGGCGCATTATCTCGCGCTTGTGCATCAGCAGGCGGCGCACCCTCAGCGGGTCGCGGTTGAAGATATTGCCGTGCTCATAGGGGCTGATGTGCATTCCGTTGACGAACAATTCGCCGTCGACTATCGAGCACCATGAGTCCTTGAGATTGAGCTTGCCCTGGCGGATGGATTTGACCTCCGTGCCGCAAAGCTCGATTCCCGCTTCGTATCTGTCGAGCACGAAATAGTCGTGAAAAGCCTTCTTGTTCTGGGCGGCGATCTTTTTCTGTTCTGTGCCCATGGCTTTCACTTCCTTTCCGCACGGGCAGTTTTCGGGAGAATATTATAACGCCCGGCAGAAATTTTGTCAAGGCAATCGACTCTCTTCGACTTATATCCTGCTCTTGAGCCTCACTGCGTCAACGAGCAGGAAGTATTTTTTATTTCTCAGCAGCGAAAATTTAAGATTCTCCGGCTTTGAAGAATATTTGTCCGCTCTGCGATCGGTGCACAGCTTATAGATGCCGAGAGATTCGCTCTTTTTTATCAGCTCAACGGTCTCTTTTTTAGATAGAGAGACGGCGTTGGGATAGAGAAAATTGCGGTAGATCATCCTCGCGAGAGAGCATATGAGCGCTTCGCACTCGCCGTCGAGGCAGCCGTCGGCTGATATCATTTGGCGAATCTCCTCTGTGGCGCGGGAGGACATGACGAGATTCTCAAACGAATATGTCCGCGTCAGAGAGGAAGCCGAGGTGCGGTAGTTATAAAGTGCCTCGGGCAGGTAACAAAAAGTGTTGAGCCGGCTCAGCATATGCGCCGAGACGAGCCTGTCCTCGCCGCGACTGTAGCCTTTGTAATAAGCCGTGTCTATATCATAGTCGGATTTATCGCGCCTTATGCACTTGCACCAAAGCGAGTTGAATTTCGAGCGCAGCAGCAGCTCCCAAAGATCTTTTTTGCTGTCTTTATTAAAAGAACGCTCGCCGTCGAATGTCTTTTCATGCATGATATTTTCGCCGTTTATTTTATTATAGTCAAAGAATATCATGTCCGGCGCGCACTGCTCGATTTTTTCGCTCAATCTCGAAAACAGCTCGGGCGAGACGGTGTCGTCCGAATCAAAGACGATGAAATAGTCCCCGCGCGCATTCTCAAACGCAGTCTTTCGCGCGAGCAATACACCCTGATTCTCCGTGTGAATGACGCACACACGGCTGTCTTTTTCTGCGTATTCGTCGCAGATGTAGCCGCTTGAGTCCGTCGAGCCGTCGTCAACTATGAGCAGTTCAAAATTTTTGTAGCTCTGATTGAGAACGGAATCCAGACATTCGCGAAGATATTTTTCCGTGTTGTATACGCACACCGCGGCGGTAAAAAATACAGACATATTTATCCTCCGTCAGATGTCCGCGCAGCAGCATTTAGAGCGGCGCTTCTGCTTGCTGTGCTCATCGCGCAGGGTGCTGTCTATGGCTATTCTGCGGATGATATCCTTGACGGTTATGTCAAGCTCACTGTTTTCTGAGTAGTCCGCCGCAAAGGCAAAGTCAACGCGGTTGTGATAGAGCAGGTCGCTCACACCCTCAAGCTGGCGTGGTTCGTTGTTGTGGACGGCTATAGAATATCCGCCGTATGCCTTGACCATCTTCATGCAGGGGACGTCGGAGAGCCCGTCGCCGATATAGAGCATATTGGAAAACGGAACGCGGCGCTTGTTGTCCGGAGTAGAGCGGTTGAGATCTTTGTCGTTAGATACATCGAGCACGCCTTTGTTTATGCGATAGACAAACTGGGTTTTTGAAGTATAGTTGACGGCAGTCTTTGGCCAGACAGCCTCGCCGTTTTCTCCGTAAAGGAACTCGCAGGCAAAAATCTCTTTGAAGCATTTGCCTATTTCGGATCCCTCGATTATCTCTTTGAGTCCCGAAGAGAGGACATAGTGCTCGACGGTCACGCCGTTCTCGCTGCCGAAGCGGTTGAGGCGGTCGAACCAGTCGGGCAGACCTTTATACAGTTCTATCGCGCGTCCGCACTCCATGACGCTCTTGCGCGTCAGCGGAATCCCGCACTCATGCGATTTTTTTATCATGATGTACATATATGACAGGATTTTGTCCATATGCTCTTTCTCGGCGTAGCTGTTGGCGAGCCCCCAGAAATCCGCGGGCTCCATGCCGACGCTCGGAATGAACTGATATTCCTGCATATCCTTTGTGCAAAGCGTGCGGTCGAAGTCATAGAGTATCGCCGCAACAGGTCTTTTTCCACCCAATTAAGACACCTCCGCAGTTATACATATATATTGGGATTGTATTATACTATGAGTGTATCAAATTTTCGCAGAAAATGCAACATATATGTATCGCGGCGATAATATGCACATTATTTTGTGGTAATCTTTGTGCAATTTTTCAAGATGTTTTTGGTGACAAGAGCGCTTTCGTGGTATATAATAGATTTTGCCGGGACGGAAAGACCGATTTTCTCCGTCTCGATTTTTACGGCTTGAAAAGGGGTATTGGTATGCGCGTCAGAGGTCTGCAAAAACTTACATTGCTCGATTTTCCCGGCAAGATGGGATGCACTGTGTTCCTCGGCGGATGCAACTTCCGCTGCCCGTTCTGCCAGAATTCGGAGCTGATTCTACCCGGCGGGGACGAATATGAGATTCCGGAGGAAGAATTTTTTGCGTTTCTCAAAAAGCGTCAGGGCATGCTCGACGGCGTGTGCATAACAGGCGGCGAGCCGCTTGTCAATAAAAATGTCGATGACTTCGCAAGGCGCATAAAAGACATGGGCTATTTGGTCAAGCTCGACACCAACGGCACTTTCCCAGACAAGATGCAGTCGCTTATAGACGCTGGGCTCGTTGACTATGTGGCGATGGATATCAAAAATTCGCCCGAAAAATATGCCGAGACGGTCGGACTCGAAAAATTTGATATGGAGCCGATATATGAGAGCGTGCGCCTGCTCATGGGCGGAAAGACCGATTTTGAGTTCCGCACGACCGTTGTGCGCGAGCTGCACAGCGCGGAGGACTTTGAGAAAATAGGCGAGTGGCTCAAGGGCGACGAGAAATATTTTCTCCAGAACTTCACCGATTCCGAGTTCGTTTTGCAGAAGGGTCTCGGCTCGCACAGCCGCGAAACACTGCGCTCTTTCGCGGATATAGTCCGCAAAAATGTCCCGAATGTCGAGATAAGGGGAATATAACGGACACTGGAACTCGGAACATCTTGGGGTAGAAAAATAAATTCTACACAATATCTTGTATTTTGCTGTTGACATTTGCCACGGTTGCATCTATAATTATAGGCAGACAGCGCAAATGAAGCGTAATATAATTTTGACATATATTTGGAAAAGAAAATGGAGGCATGATGATGTACAAGGTTATCAAAAGAGATGGCGCAGTCGCCGATTTTGATATAGCGAAGATATCTTCGGCTATATCAAAGGCTTTCGACGCGCTCAACAAGGAAACTCATCCGACGGTCATCGACCTGCTCGCACTCAAGGTCACTTCGGACTTCGAGGGCAAGATCAAGGACGGACTTATCGCCGTTGAGGACATTCAGGACAGCGTCGAGTCGGTGCTCAGCCAGGCGGGCTACGCCGATGTCGCAAAGGCCTATATTCTCTACAGAAAGCAGCGCGAAAAAGTCAGAAACATGAAGTCGACTATCCTCGACTACAAGGAGCTGGTTGACAGCTACGTCAAGGTTTCCGACTGGCGCGTTAAAGAGAATTCGACCGTCACATATTCCGTCGGCGGACTGATTCTCAGCAACTCCGGCGCGATCACCGCGAACTACTGGCTCTCCGAGGTCTATGACGAAGAGATAGCAAACGCCCACAGAAACGGCGACATCCACCTCCATGACCTCTCCATGCTCACCGGTTACTGCGCGGGCTGGTCTTTGAAGCAGCTCATTCAGGAAGGTCTCGGCGGCGTTCCCGGAAAGATAACCTCTTCTCCCGCAAGCCACCTTGCGACCCTCTGCAACCAGATGGTCAACTTCCTCGGCATTATGCAGAACGAGTGGGCGGGCGCTCAGGCGTTCTCCTCGTTCGATACCTATCTCGCCCCGTTTGTTAAGGTGGACAACCTCTCTTACCGCGAGGTCAAGAAGTGCATCGAGTCGTTCATCTTCGGCGTCAACACTCCCAGCCGTTGGGGCACTCAGGCTCCGTTCTCGAATATAACCCTTGACTGGACCGTTCCCAACGACCTTGCCGAGCTCAACGCCATTGTCGGCGGCAAGGAGATGCCCTTCAAGTACAAGGACTGCAAGAAAGAGATGGATATGGTCAACAAGGCGTTCATCGAGACCATGATAGAGGGCGACGCCAACGGACGCGGCTTCCAGTATCCCATCCCGACTTATTCTATAACCCGCGACTTTGACTGGTCGGATACTGAGAACAACAGACTTCTCTTCGAGATGACCGCAAAGTACGGCACACCTTATTTCTCTAACTACATCAACAGCGATATGGAGCCGAGCGATGTCCGCTCCATGTGCTGCAGACTGCGCCTCGACCTGCGCGAGCTTCGCAAGAAGTCCGGCGGCTTCTTCGGCAGCGGCGAGAGCACCGGTTCTATAGGCGTTGTTACGATAAACATGCCGAGAATCGCATATCTTGCAGAGGATGAGGCGGACTTCTACCGCAGACTCGACAAGCTTATGGATATCTCCGCCCGTTCGCTCAGCGTTAAGCGTACGGTTATCACGAAGCTTCTCAACGAGGGTCTCTATCCCTACACCAGACGCTACCTCGGCACTTTCGAGAACCACTTCTCGACCATCGGCCTCATCGGCATGAACGAGGTCGGTCTCAACGCCAAGTGGCTCAGAGCGGACATGACCCACGAGAAGACCCAGCAGTTCACCAAGGAAGTCCTCGACCATATGCGTGAGCGCCTCTCCGACTATCAGGAGAAGTACGGCGATCTCTACAACCTTGAGGCAACTCCCGCCGAGTCCACCACTTATCGTTTCGCAAAGCACGATGTCGCTCAGTTCCCGGATATCATCACCGCGGCGAAGGACGGCGGCACTCCCTATTACACCAACAGCTCGCATCTTCCTGTTTCGTTCTCGGAGGATATCTTTGAGGCGCTCGACATTCAGGATGATCTTCAGACGAGATACACCTCCGGCACAGTCTTCCACGCCTTCCTCGGCGAGAAGCTGCCCGACTGGACCTCGACTGCTTCTCTCGTGCGCAAGATAGCCGAGAACTACAAGCTGCCCTATTACACGATTTCCCCGACCTACTCCGTGTGCAAGGATCACGGTTACATCGCGGGCGAGCACTTTACCTGCCCCGAGTGCGGCGGTCAGACCGAGGTCTACAGCCGTATCACCGGTTACTATCGCCCCGTCCAGAACTGGAACGACGGCAAGGCGCAGGAGTTCAAGGACAGAACCGTCTATAATCTCGGCGCGTCTCATCTCAAGAATGAGCGCACCGTCAGCCACACCGTGGAGGACGGCAAGCACGAGGAGACTCCCAAGGCATCAAACGGCGCAAGGGTCATGCTCTTCACCACAAAGACCTGCCCCAACTGCAAGATAGCCTATACTCTGCTTGACAAGGCGAATATCGGCTACGAGAAGATCGATGCAGAGGCTCAGGAGGATCTGACGATGAAATACGGCATCAGACAGGCTCCGACTCTTATCGTCACCGACGGAGACGGATATGAGAGCTTCGTCAATCTTTCAAACATCAAAAAGTTCATTGAGCAGTGCTGATGCACTGATAAACGCCGGAAGATCGGGTGGAGCGCGGCTTCACCCGGTTTTCGGCGCATTAAAGAAAAATTTTGCCATATTCAGAGGAAAAAGAAATGCAGCAATTTGATATCGTTATCGTCGGCGCCGGCACTGCCGGACTCACGGCGGCAATCTATGCGCTCAGAGCGGGAAAAACCGTGCTCGTGACCGAGGGCGAGTCTTTCGGCGGTCAGATAACCTCTTCGCCGAGAGTTGAAAACTATCCGGGAATATCGCAGATAAGCGGCAGCGAATTTGCGGATAACCTCGTTTCGCAGGCGATGGAGCTCGGCGCGGATGTTGAGCTTGAGCGGGTAATAAAAATAGTCGACGGAAAGATAAAAACCGTCATAACCGATTCAAACAGCTACCAGTGCAAGTGCGTTATAATCGCCACCGGAGCGCGCCACAGACCGCTCGGGGCGGACGGCGAGAACGACCTCGCGGGCAGGGGAGTGTCCTACTGCGCGGTGTGCGACGGAGCTTTTTATAAGGGCAAGAATGTTGCCGTTGTCGGCGGCGGAGACAGCGCTCTCCAGTCCGCGCTCTTCCTCGCGTCTTACTGCAAGAGCGTCACGCTTATACACAGACGCGATGAGTTCAGGGGCGAAAAGGCTCTTGTCAAGAAGCTCGGCGAGAAAGATAACATAAAGGTTCTCATGAACACGAAGGTAGTCAAACTCATCGGCAGCGACGAGCTCGACGGCATAAAGATAGCGACGGGCGACGAGGAACCCCGTTCCATTCCGATGGACGGCATTTTTATTGCGGTCGGTCAGATGCCGAACAACGAGAGCTTCAAGGATGTTGCAGACCTCGATGACTACGGCTATATCATCGCGGACGAGAGCTGCAGAACAAAGACCCCCGGTATCTTTACTGCGGGCGACTGCCGCACAAAGGAAGTGCGCCAGCTGACCACCGCAGCGGCGGACGGCTCCGTAGCCGCACTCGCAGCCTGCAGCTATATAGACAATATGGAATAAGAAAAGTGCCCGGAACATAAACGGGTGCCGTAAAACAGTAACCGACCGCAGCATATCTGCTGCGG